>Ga0074044_10001767_pt1 | contig 19219 bp, 20 predicted proteins | sample BogForMeECP23OM1_FD_94443 | JGI IMG/M metagenome (GOLD analysis project Ga0074044, IMG submission 94443) | Bog forest soil microbial communities from Calvert Island, British Columbia, Canada - Bog Forest MetaG ECP23OM1 | ecosystem: Environmental > Terrestrial > Soil > Wetlands ...
TCCGTCTCACCCACCGGCTACCCTCCTCCGCACTACCCCACAAGCATCCAAACCCGCATCCATCAGGGCTTTGGTAACATTCTACCAAATTGCTAGTTCACTAAGAAAATGGAAATCCGGGCTTAATCACCGTTCGCACCGATCACGACCGGCGGACCCGGCCAGGACGTTACTCTCCGGACAGCGCCCAGTCCGGTTCGCATCGAAAGCGGCCCCGAAGGCGAGCGTAAGAGAGGGGGACTTCGCCTTTTACCGGGCCATGACCGATTTCCATACCGCCTCTTCAAGCTGCCAGCGAGGGGCAGGCCTCCTCGCTGGCGGGCCGTCGGCCTACCCCAGTTCCATTCGAAGACCCCGGGGAGAATCAACTCCCCGCGACAGGAGGGATGAGCGCAATGGAACTACGGCAACTCGCGACCAAGAGCGAACGAGCAATTTTTGGTGAACGGATGGAGGAGGCGCGCGCGAAACGGGGCGCGCGCTACCGGGAGACGCGGCGGTCCAAGGTCGGGAAGATTCATCTCGAATACGGGCTCCTCTACGGGCTGTTCGAGCACGACGACGATCTCCCCGAGCAAATGATGTCGGGATTCGTGATGCACGATCTCGCCAGCTTCCCGCAAAGTTATCCGCTGCCCGACTTGAGCCGTCTGCCGGCGCGATCGGTGCTCGAGTGCGGAGAACTGTGGTCGTTCGCCAAGGGAGCCGGTCTGCTGGCGCAGTACGGCTCGATGATTCTGGCGGGCCTGATGCAGATCCAGGCATTCCTGGTTTACCCGACCGTCAAGCCGTGGGACCAGACGGCCTCATATGTGCGCAACAGCTTTGTGAAGGCTGGCGATCCTGTCGTGTGGCCGTACTGCGAGACGACCGACGGCGGCGAGCTATGGGTGCAGCCGATGGTGCTCGAGGGTGAGCGGCTGGCGGCGCTGCTGCATCGTGTGTTCGCGCTTGGTTTCGCGACCAGCGATTCGATGCGGCGGATTCGGTTTGACAATCCATTCCCGGTCGAACCGACGTTGTCCCGTCCTGCAATTCCAATCGGGCGGGCGCTCGCCGCAGTTGAATCGGCGGTTCCCCAGGGTCACGAGGCCAACGGCGACGCGCAAGCCTGAATGAGCGACGCGCCAGAAAGAGCGGCGGCCGAGCCGGCGATCGGCCGCCGCGTCATCTCAGTTCCAGGAATTCCGGACTAGCCGGCGGAACCCGGCGGGGGAAGCTCCGGCTTCTGGCAGCCACCGCCGCCGACGCAATTGACGCCGGCGCCGAAATAAATCGCGGCGGCCCTGGCCGGAAAGAACAGATAGTTGAGCGGCGTCTCGATCGGATCGAACTGCTGCGGCCCCGCCGCCTCGGCATGAGTTTGCTGCTCGATGTGCTGCTTGGTGTTGGTCTCGACATCCTGGATGCTTGCGAGGCGATCGTCAGAACTGAAGATTGCCGCCTTGCCCGGCTCGAGCCAGACGTATCGCAACACGCTCGCACCGCTGTGGTTGGGATCGGCGATGCTATCCTTCAGATCAGGCTGGCCCATAGCCTGCACCGCCTGATCGGGCGTCATGCCGGTGCTCAGCGACCCGCTCTTCATTGCGGAGCATGCGACCGCGAATAGGGCGAGCAGCGCAACGGCCGCGCGCAGGAAAAATGTCCGCAGCGTCATCATCGATTATCTCAAGCCTCGTACGGAGCTAACATACGAAGAGATTGGCGGCAACCTGACCTTGTTTCAGCGGGATCGTCGTGGCAATACGAACAGTGGGGCGGTAACGATGTTGGATAACGACGACCAACTTCTTTTCGTGTACGGCTCCCTGATGAATCCCGCCGAGCGCGTGCAGCTGCTGGGCCGGCCGATCGATTCGAGCCCAGGGCGGCTGCCGGGTTACGTTCGCGGTCGAAAGCGCCACTACTTCGTCGCCAGACAAGCGGGCGCCGTCACAGATGGCGCAATCCTTGAAGGTCTAGGCGCGCGCGACCTGGCGATTCTCGACGAATACGAAGAAGTACCGACCCTCTACACGCGCGAGCGGATCGAAGTGACCGCCGCAGATGGCCGCAAAATCGAATGCTGGATTTACCTACCGGCGAGCATTGCCAAGAGCTAGTCTCGATAAAGACCGCTTGAGTGCGCCTGTCACTTCACTTCCGCCGGGGGCGGCTTGGGCTGTTCTCCCCGCTTCAGGCCGAACTTGTCGATCCGGTATTGCAGCGTCCGATAACTCATGGCGAGCATTTTCGCCGCCTTTGCGATCACCCAGTCGTTGCGCTCGAGCGCCTGCAGGATGGCGTTGCGCTCGAAGGTTTCGAAATTGAAGCCCTCGCTCGGAATCTCGTATCGGTCGCCGCGCTGACCGTCCCTGCTGCGGCCCGGCTTTTTGCGCGACAGGACTTCATCGGGCAAATCGCGCGGCATCACCTTGTCCCCCTCGCAGAGCAGGATCGCGCGCTCGATTGCGGACTCGAGCTGGCGCACGTTGCCCGGCCACGAGTAGTCGAGCAGGACTTCCATCGCCTCGCGGCCGATCTCTCTGACGCGGCCCTCGGCAAGATGTCCAAACTTGGCGAGTGCATGATTGGCGAGCAGAGGAATATCGCCGCGCCGATCGCGCAGCGGTGGCAAGGTGACGGTCACGACGTTTACGCGATAGTACAAGTCCTCGCGGAAGCGGCCCTCGCCGACTTCCTCGGCGATGTTGCGATTGCTCGCGGCGACCAGGCGCACGTCGATGCGAAAGGAGTCGTTGCCGCCGACGCGGCGCAGTTCCTTTTCCTGCAGGACGCGCAGAATCTTCGCCTGCATTCCCTGCGGCAGGTCGGCGATCTCGTCGAGAAACAGCGTCGATTTGTCGGCGCTCTCGAACAGCCCTATTTTGCGCTCGTTGGCGCCGGTGAACGCGCCGCGCTCGTGGCCGAACAGTTCGTTCTCGATCAAATTGTCGGGAATCGCCGAGCAATTGATCGCGACGAACTGCCGCGCCGCACGCGGCGACAGCCGGTGGATCGCCTTGGCCACGATTTCCTTGCCGGTCCCGCTCTCGCCCTGGATAAGGACGGTCGAATTCGACGGCGCGACTCGGCGCACCAGCCGGATCACTTCCTGGATGGCGGGATCCTGACCGATGATGCCCTCGATCTCGAAAGTGCCTTCCAGGCGCCGCTTCAGCAGTTGATTTTCCTGCTGCAGGTTGGCGAATTCCGCCGCCTTGGCCACCCGCGTCACGAGTTTCTCGCGATCGGTCGGCTTCTCGAGGTAGTCGAACGCGCCCGCCTTCATCGCTTGTACGACGCTGTCGGTCGAGCCGTGCGCCGTCAGCACCACCACCTGGCTGCCCGGATAGGCGCTGCGCACCTTCGCGAGCAGCTCCTCGCCCGACATCCCCGGCATCATGAGGTCCGTCAGCACGACGTCGAAACGCGACAGCGCCAGCAACTCGATGGCGCGCTTGCCGACCGCAGCCTCTTCGACTGCGAATCCCTCTTCGCGCAGCGTGTCTGCGGTGATCTGGCGTTCGAGGTCGTTGTCTTCAACGACCAGCACTGAGGCCTGGGTCATGATTGTGTCCGTGTACCGCGCTTGGCGGGAAGGTGAAAGTTACCGTGGTTCCGCGTCCGTCCGGGTTGGGTCCGATATCGATTGTACCGCCGTGGGTCTCGACAATCGCCCTCGACAGGAACAGCCCGAGACCAATTCCATCGCGCTTGGTGGTGAAAAACGGCTCGAAGACGTGGTTCACGACTTCAGCCTCGATACCCGCGCCGGTATCCGAAAAAGTGATCACCATCGAGCCGTCGACGCGCCGAAATGCAATACTCATCGTGCCGCCTTCGGGCATCGCCTGGATCGCGTTGGCGATCACGTTGATGAAGCAGGTGTGGAGTTTCTCGGCATCCACGTTGAGAATGGGGGACGCCTCCTCGCATTCCTCGACCAGCTCGATGCCCTGGATTTTCATTTTCGATTCCGACAGCGCCACGACTTCGTCCACCAGTTGACGCACGTTGGTGGGCGCCGGAAATATCTCGATCGGCTTGCCGTAATGCAAAAAGCTTTGCACCAGCTCCGACAGCCGCCGCATCTCGTCCTTCATGATTACGAGCTGGCGCAGAAACGCTTCGCGATCGCTGGGCTGCTGCGGGGCATAGCGCGTGCGCAGCTGATCGAGTGCAAGACTGATGAAGTTCAGCGGGTTCTTGATTTCATGCGCCAGGCCGCCCGCTAATTGTCCAAGCGCCGTGAACCGTTCGAGCCGGTTCAGTTCCTGCTCGCGCTCGCGCGCCCGCCGGAGCTGGCCGACCATGTCGTTGAAGCTGCGCGTCAGCAAACCGATCTCGTCGCGCCGATGCGCCTCCGGAACCGGTTCCAGGCCGCGCGCCGCGATATTCTGCGCCGCGTTCGCGACCGCATGAATCGGCTTCACGTAGCGATCGGCGAGGATGTAAGCGAAGACCAGGCCGATTGCGAAAATCGCAAACGCGATCATCAGCTCGCGGGTCCTGCTCTGCGCCAGCGGCTGCGCGAAGTCGCCAAAATTCGCCACCACTTGCACGTAGCCAAGCAGATGATCTTCGACTTCGACGGGAATCAGATAGACCGTCGTCTCCGGCGCGAGCGGACCGAGCTTGCCGGCCGGAATAGTCATCAGGTCAGCGGGATGCTTGAGTTGCTCGGGGGTAAGCCATTCGGCCTGCTTGGGCCGCAGCGCCGCACCGATCAGATGCGGATTCGAGCTGTTGAGGATCAGGTTTTCGCTCGACGCGATCGATACTTCGAGGCCCTTGGTGTGCAGGTCGCCCACGTAGTTGTGCAGCAGATCGCGATCGGTGCCACCCACCGCGGTCAACTCCTGCACGCTGATTTGAATCACGCGCGCGAGGTCCTTGACCCTCTCCTGGGTGGTCGCGACGATCGCCGCCTGCGTGCCCAGGCTGACCCACACCTCGGCGCCGAGCGTAAGCCCGAGCAGGCCCACCATCAGCACGATCAGCTTGGCCTTGAGGTTCAGCGCGGGAAAATATGATTCCATTGTCGATATCGCCGGGCAGGCCGGCGCGGCCACGCAATAATTCGACCTATCCGCTCTTGCTCACGGGCTCGTTGGTCTTGCGCAGGACCAGTATCCGGGTCCCGTACAGCGCGACGCTCAGGATCGCCACGATCACGATCAGCCGCTCGAAGCCGCCGATGTATCTGACCATCATCTCGAGTTGCTTGCCGAAAACGTAGCCGAGGGTTACGACGATCGGCACCGATATCAGCGCTCCGAGCACATCGTAGAGCAGAAACACCGCCGGGCGCACGCCAAAAGATCCCGCCGACAAATAGACCAAGGCGCGCAGACCGGCCAGGAATCGCGCGTAAAAGATCGCGCGCGCCCCATGACGCTGCATGAAACGCTGGATCAGCTCGATCTGACGCTGCCGGCCCGGCCACGCCAGCGCGAAGTAGCGCACCAGTCCCGAGCCGAAGCGCCGGCCCATAAAGAACAGCGAGTTGTCGCCCGCGACCACGCCCAGCAGCGAGACCGCCAGCGTTATCGGGTAGCGCGTGACGCCGCGATGCACCAAATAGCCGCCCGCGAGCAGCGCCACGTCTTCCGGAATCGGCAGCCCAAGTCCGCACAACATCAGGACAACGAACAATCCAAGATAGGTGAAGTGTTCGATGTACGCGGAGATCAGCCCGACCAAGCTCAGCTCCCGTGGGCGTAACGCGCGCGCAGGACGTCGCGGATTTGTTCGATCGACATGCCCCGGCTTGCCATCGACTGGGCATCGCGAGCCTCGCCGACGCAGATCTCACACCTGCTGCCGTGGTTATCACGGAAGCAATCGAGCAGGTTCTTGTGCCCTATCGCCTTGTCGCATCCGCAGTAGCAATGCAGTTGCGCCAGCAGCGCGGGGTCGCGCTCGGCGACCTTATATGCCTCGCGCACATTGCCCTGGAAATTCTTCGGGTCGAGCGTTATACGCAGCAGCGCCGCAGGATCGGAGGCCGCGGCCATCTGGCCCGCCGCCGGCTGTGCCTGAGTCGACACATAGCCGGCGTAGGCGATTGCCACCACCGCGGCGGCCGTCAGTGCGACAATTCCCTTGATGCCCTTGAACATGAGTCTCTTCGGAGCCGCAAATTATAGCATCTCGATGAATCTTAGGCTTTGATTCGCGAAACTGTATAGAGCGGCTGGCCGATGCGGTCCGCGCCGCGTATGCGGCAGGCGTTTGAGCATGCCCATCGCGAGAATCCGCCGGCGAAAGTTCCGCCGATCGAGCGGACGACCCAGGATTAGCGAGTATAGTTCCTCGAACTCGGCGAAGGTGAATTCCCGCGGCAGCAACGCATACGCGATATTGGTGTACTCGAGTTTCGACTTCAGCCGCTTGACCGCATACGCGGCCATCACCGAATGATCGTACGCCAGCTGCGGCAGCCGCGTGACTTCGTACCATCTGCCGGTCGCGTATTTGCCGCACGGCGCGCCGACGTCCTGCGCGTCGGGAATCAGCGCCATGTACGCGACCGATACCACGTGCGCGCGCGGGTCGCGCGACGGATCTCCAAAGGTGAACAGCTGCTCGAGGTAAGCGCCGCGAAGTCCGGTCGAAGCGTAAAGCTCGCGCCGCGCGGCCTCGTCGAGCAGTTCCCCCACTCGCACCAGCCCGCCCGGAAACGCCCACCGCCCGCGACTCGGTCCGCGCCGCAGCTCGACCAGGTAGGTCTGCAGGCGCCCGCCGTTGATCGCGAACAACACGGTGTCCACCGCGACCATTGGCCGCGCCAGCCGTTCGCCGCGCGCCGCGCCGGCTGCGGCGCCTTGTGCATGCGCGCTCAGACGCTCAGCTCGAGCATTTTCTCCAGGGCCCGCTTCGCGCCGGCGCGCACGTCCTCGGTAAGTTCGATTTCGTAGCGCAGATGGCGGAGTGAATCGAGCGTGCCCTCGAGCGTGATCATCTTCATGAAGCGGCATAGCTTGCACATCTTGTAGAAGTGCTTGTCGGGAATTTCCATCAGCAGGCGGTCCGAGAGCCCGCATTCCGTCACCACCAGGAATTTGTCGGCGTCGCTGCTGCGCGCGTAACTGACCATCGCGCTGGTGGACAACACCGCGTCGGCCAGCGCGAGCACGTCGCGCCGGCACTCGGGATGCGCGATTACCTTGATTCCGGGAATCCCGCGCTTGACCTTGTTTACCTCGTCCGGGGTTATCTGGTGATGGACGTAACAGTTACCGTCCCATGAAATTATCCGCTTGCGCGTCTGCCCCTGCACATAGTTGGCGAGATTCTGATCCGGCACGAACAGGATATTCTCCGAGTCGATCCGCGCGATGATCCTGGTCGCGTTGGATGAGGTGCAGCACGCGTCCGACAGCGCTTTGACGTCGGCCGTGCAATTGACGTACGACACCACCTTCAGGTCGGGATAGATCTTCAGCAGTTCTTCCTTGCGCTCCGCCAGCCGCTCGGCCGTCACGCTGTCCGCCAGCGAGCATCCCGCCTTCAGATCCGGCAGCAGCACCCTGCGCTGGGGGTTGAAGACCTTGGCCGTCTCCGCCATGAAGTGAACGCCGCAAAACACGATCACCTCGGCGTCGCGCACCTCGCGCGCGTTGCGCGCCAGCTCCAGCGAGTCGCCGACAAAATCCGCGACCTCGAAAATCTCCGGCCGCTGATAGTTGTGCGCGAGCACCACCGCGCGCCGCGCCCGTTTGAGCGCCTTGATCTCCGCGACCATGTCCGCGTAGCGCTCGCATGTGTCGAGCGTGTAGCTCGCGTTGCCAAGCACCGCCAGCTTGTCGCGCAGCGCGCTGCCGCTAACCGCAGTTTCAGCAGATTGGTTCACCGTGGGTCCTCTTCACTTGCCATTACTTTGCGTCAATGTGACACTTACTCCAGGCCGGCCCTCTTTGCAAGCCGCGGCTCCCCCCGCAGGAGAGGCCGCACCTGCGGCGCGGATGAAGACGCCCGCCTCAATCGCCGGTCGCCAGCTCGTGCAGCGCCCGCGCGCATTCCACCGGATGGGTAAACATCACCTCGTGCCCGCTCTTGACGAACTTGAGCGTTGGATTCTTGAGCCGGCTGGAAAAGTGCGGATGCCAGTTGGGTGCACTTGGGATCGGCGTCTGGTCGTCTTCGCAAACGACGTAGCTGCTCGGGATACCGGTGGCGAAGTAGGGCGCCATCGGCACTGGCGCGAGCAGGGGCGCGAGCGGCTGCGGACTCAGCGCGGCCATCACGTATTCCTTGAGCGCAGGCGCCATGTCGCTGGTAAGCCCGTCGATGGTTTCCTTGCCCATCATCTCGATTGCAATCGATCGCTCCGGCAACGAATCGATCGCCGCCGCGAGCGGCGACGTGGCCGGGTCGATGATCGGCTGCCCGTCGAGCGCCACCATCGCCGTCACCCACACCACGCGCTTGATCCGCGACGGGATTTTCGCCGCGACGCCGGGGATCGTAAGCCCGCCGAGACTGTGTCCCGCGAGCACGAAATATCGCGTGTAATGGACAGTAACCAAGCAGAATAGTGCAGTAAAAACGCGTCTAATCCCTCAATTCCGAGCGTAACGGTGTGCTTGACGGAGTAACGCTGTAGAGCTATGCTGACTACACGTTGACTACACGAATGGAGGTCGTGGAATGAAAGAGATGAAACGCAAACTGAGTTTCGACGAGCGCAAGCCCATCGCCGTTCGACCGCAGGACAACATGCGGGCTTCGATCGAAAAAAGACTTGAGCAAATGCGTGAGACCCTGTCCGAGGTGTTGAGCGATTCGCGCCTAGATTTTATCAGCAAGCTAAGCCCCGCTCAGCAATTGAGCACGGTTCTGTCCTGGTTCGACAAGCAGAGCATGACGCTAGTAGACATCAAGCAGTTTACCGGCTGGATTCTGATCGAACTGGGCGTCCACCGCGGGAAACTCATCGCCGATGACAATGCGAAGCGCGAGCGCCGCAGGGTGACACGCGGTGTCACGCTAACCGCCGCAGAGCGCAAACAACGTGAACGCGACTACGCACTGTATGAAAATCGGGCGGCGATTCGCGCCGCCCAGAACGATGCTTATGCCGCCGGCAAGCCGCCGCTCACCCCGAAAGCAGCGCTGCGGCTCGTCGGCAAAAGCGGCGCACTGCGGGCCCCAAGACTGTCGTTCACCGCAGCGCAGGAGTTTTTGCATGGCATTGAGGGATTTACTGATAACGAGCCTCACACTGTGCGCCGCGCCGACTTCGAACTGCTCGCGGAGCATTGGGAGATTATCGAATTGATTCCGTGGCTGCACGTCGAGCAGGGGCCATCGCGTGGCACGCTGTTGGTGGTGATCGACACTGAGTTAAAGCGATTCTGCGAGGACAAGTGCAAGGAATTTAAAGCGAAACGCGCCGCGAAATTTAAAGAGTACGAAGCCGAGAAAAAAGGAGAAAGCAAATGAGAATGAGTCTGACGAATCAAAACGTCGAGCGCGCGAAAGCATCCGCGTCCGGGCAGCAATTCATCGGCGACGACCGCGTGCGCGGGTTCGCGCTGCGCATCACCGCAGGCGGCGCGAAAGCGTTTGTCCTGCAAGCGCGCATCAAGGGCAAACTGCGCCGCATCACGATCGGCAGATTTCCTGAGTGGGACGTTGCCCAAGCCCGCACTGAAGCCGAATCGCTGCGCAGCAAGATTGCACACGGGCAGGACCCAGTCGCCGAGCGCAAAACAAAGCGCCAAGCGAAGACGTTTGGCGACCTTCAGGCGATCTACTTCGAGCGCTGCGAGAGCCCGACGGAGAAGGACTGCATAAAGTCGCTTCCAGTCATGCGTCGTCGCGCGGCAGTGCATCTCAAAGCGTGGCAGTCGCGCAACGCGAGCGAGATCACGCGCGCTGACGTTGACACGTTGCACGCTCGCATCGGCAAAAATCATGGTCACGCGCTCGCAAATCGTGTCGCGACGCTTGTGAGGACGATTTACAATTATGGCATCAAGAAGGAGCATTTCGATGGCAAAAATCCCGCCAATGACTTCGATGCCTACCCCGAGCTGGAGCGTCAACGCTATCTGACAGGTGACGAATTTTTGCGGGTCAACGAGGCGCTCTTGCAAGAACCGGATTGGCGGCATCGCGCTTTCTTCCCGCTTTCTGTCCTGACCGGCGCACGCAAAGGCGAATGGCTGGCTGCGCGGTGGGAGCACATCAAATTGACCGAGCGGCTTTGGTTCAAGCCGACAACGAAAACCGTACCGCAGCTAGTGCCGCTGTCGCGAGCAGTAATCGCTATTCTCGAATCGCTGCCGAGCCGCGAAAAGTCCATCTGGGTTTTTCCGGGCAGTGGCAAAACGGGTCACATGCACGATGTCTATTTCGCGTGGAATCGCATTCGCACCCGCGCGGGCGTCAAAGACGTGCGCGTGCACGATTTGCGGCATTCGTTTGCATCGGTCTTGATCTCACAGGGTCAACCGCTCGCAGTGATAGCCAAGCTTTTGAATCACAGCACGACGGCGACGACCGAAAGATATGCCCATCTTCAGATGGAGCCGCAACGGCTCGCGATCGAGCGCGCAGCCGAGGTGATTTCCGGTAAGTAATGCGCATCATCGCCAGCCGCTGCGAAACGCCCCGGTGACCCCCACACCCCCGGGGCATTTTCTTTTATGCGTGGCGCTGCGTTTCTAACCAAGCGAGTACATCGCTTTTCGCGTACCGAATTGTCCGCCCGCCGTAGCGCAGGAAGTTCGGCCCGGCACCTTTCGTCCGGCGCTTGAGGTAAAGCGTTTTCGCATTGAGCCGCAAGAATGCTGCCGTTTCATGCTCCGTCCAAATCACCGCGTCGCTCGCGACGGGCTTTTTCTCGCCCTCGGTGATGAAGATCGTGCGGCGCATGCGCGCGAGCGGCGCCTGTTGTGCGCTCTTTTTCTTCATTCGGAAATCTCCCGACGTGCTGCCAGCTTCCGCGCTGGCGGTCGTCGATTCACGGTTTCCTCCAGACCCAAATCGGTTCGGCGAACGCGCCACGGCGCTCAGCGGTCAGCGGTGAATTTGGCCGCGCAGACATTTCCAAACCCCAACAGTTCACGAACGTCGCGCCGAGCTTCGACAGGTATTCGTTCATCGGGTCGCACAGGTGCACGACCGCGCTATCGATTTTGGTGTCGGCAATGTTGACGACCATATGACCGCCCGGCTTGAGCGCGTCGAAAGCGCGCTTGAGCGCGGCGAATAGGAACTCCCTCAGCCACGCGTCGGGCGTCGCGTAGCGCTTGAACGATTGCGCCGAGTCGTCGCTGTAGTGCTCTGCGCTGAAGTACGGCGGCGAGGTAAAGCACAAATCGAACGAGTTCGCGTACTCGCCCAGATCAACATCTTCCGCGGCCTTCGGAATTATCCGATAGCCTTTCCCGGTACCGTAGCACTCGACTTGACGCTGATAGCCGTCGAGCAGACTCACGTTTGGGTCGATGCCGAGGTAGAAGCGCGTCGAAGCGCAGGCGTTGAACGCTGCAAAGCGGTCGCCCCAGCCAGCGCAGAAGTCGAGCACGCGGCGGGCACCGAAATAATCGTAAATCGCCTTGGCTTGCGCGGGCGGAAATTGCTGCGCGATGTAAGAGTGCAATTGCAGTATCGAGCGCAGAATGGCCACGTCAACCTTCTGCACCTTGAGCGTGAAAAGCGCGTGCATCAGGCGGCGGCGCATGCGATCGTTCGACCAGACTTCGAATGGGCTCGCGTGAGATTTGCTCGCGGACTGCCAGCGTGCCGACTGATGAAAATAATTCGATGCGGCGGTACCACGGCGGTTCTGGTTGATATAGACCCACGAAGTCGGCTTGAGGCGATAGTTATCGTGGCGCGAGTACCAGATTTTGCGCTTGAGCAGCGCTCGCGTATCAAGGCGGCGCAGCGCGTCGAAACCGCTCTTGGCGTCTGCGGCGGTCAGCTCGACCATCGGCGGCGGAATCCTGAAGCCCTCGATCGCGAGCGAGATTACCTGCTTGATCTCGCCGCGCGACATTCGCGATTTCATCGAGCGCCAGCGTTCGGGCGGAATGCTGATGCGGTGCGAGCGAACGATATCGGACGCCTTCATCACGCGGGCCACCGGTCGAACCCTTCGATTGAAAATTCGGGGTAGCAAGTGAGCCAACGGGCTTCGTCCAACGCATCCGGCTTCGGGCGGCCCTTCGTCGCCACGAGGGTAAAGCCCAATCCTTGATTGAAAGGCTCGCGCATCGCTAGGATCAGCCGGTAGTCGAGCGAGGCAAATGCAATCAGATCGAGGACCTCGGGCAGGAATGCGTTCGCCGCCCGAAACCAGACCCAGGCATTCGTCGCGGTGCTGCCTTTGACGAGCCGGTCAACGTCGCAAATGATCTTCTTGATTGTGAGCGTCGCAAACGGCGGCGAGATGATCAGCGCGTCGTAAATGCCCTCAGGCGGGACAAACTCGTCGTCGTCAGCCTCAGCACTGTCGTCACCGCCGCGCAGTTCGCGGAGGAGGCCGGCGGTCGTGATCAAGCCCTTCGCGCGCTCGGCTGCGAGCGCTTTCTCCAGTTCCTCAGCCGACACACCCGCGAGCAGTTGACAGCGCGCGCTCTCATCGCGGCTGATCCCCAGGTCGTCGAGCGTCAAAATCAGTGTCGTTCTCGACGACGCTGATTTGCGGTCGCCCCCTTTGCCATCGTCGAGTTCGCCGCTCGCGCGCATCTTGACAATCAATTCACCCATGCGGCGCTCGGCGCGCTCCTGAATCTCGGCAGCGTTGTTCCTTAAGGTATTGTCGTGCATTTCGGCTGCGTAGCTCTGCGCTGCCTTAGACATGCCCTTGATCTTGCGCACGTCGTCGATCCTGACCGCCTTTTCGAGCGCTTGTTTGGCATTGTCGTAGAATGTCAGCGCCTTGGTCGGGTTGAATGGCACCAATGCGTTGCTGCTTTGCTTTTTCATTTTGAACCTCAAAACCTCAGCCTCCGTTTCAGCGTCGTCGGGTCGGTAAATGCCACCGCCACTGCAGCAACGCGCCGCGCCGAATAGGTCCGCCGCTCGGGCTTGGGGCGCAGCTTGCGCGGCATCTTGCGCAAGCAGGGCGCGCAAATAGAGTCCTCGCAATCCTCTCCTTGCCAATCTTCCGTATCGACGCTAAAGCCACATTCAGTGCACATAAATAAAACAGTCGGGTCGCTCATGGCGCAGTTCTCCCCTGCCAGGACTTCTGAGGCGCGGGGAGCAACCGCGCGGTTATTGTTTCGTTGCCTCTCTTATCCGTTGTCCTTCGTTTCCGTTCCTATGCGCTTGGCGCGCTCTGCGCTGAGATCAATAGGCCGAGCCGGCACTCTCGGCTCTTGGCCTTTCAAGATGAACGGCCTGCCTTCAGTCCCGAACGGATTCTCCATGTAATAGTCGTAGATCGCAGATGCGGATTTTCCCTTGCGCCAATTCGCATCGATAACCCAAAGACGCGCAGTGCGCCCTTCGCCCGGACCAAACCACTTCCGCACTTTGACGTACTTGAACCCGCGATATTCCAACGCAGCGCGCAGCTTCTTCGCGTCACCTTCTTTCGCCGAAATGCGATTGACGTGAGCAAGAAAAGCAGCGAGCAGTGCTGCGAACGTCACGACATAACGGTAGCTTTTGCCGAGCATCCAGGTCGGGTCTTCGCTCAATTCTCGCGCAAAAGCTTCGTCATCGTCTTCGGTCTTTTCCGTCATCGCGGCTTTCGCTTCACTCCATGGCGCATCGCCGCTGGCGTTAAAGCCTTCGAGATTAACTTCGTTCTGACGGTGCCAGAGCAGCGCACCCACCGCCTCGATGCGTGGAGGGCTTGCAGGATTCGACGCATCGACGTACCACCACTTCGCCAAACCAGTGAAGAACTTGTCGCGCCCTTCGAGCGACGACCACCACGTCGGAACTTCGTGCACCATCCAGCGGCGGTCTTCTTTCGTCAGCTTGAGCGCATCGGGGCGGTTGGAAGTCGCGATCAAGTTGAGGTGATTCGCTATCGAGTATCGGTCAACCCCTTTGCGTTCAATCTCCATTTCGGTCTCGGTAACGAGGCCCTTCAAACGTTCGGCCTCGACGCGGCTGCGGATAACTTCGTTGGCAAGCACAAACGATTTGCCCTCAAACGGAAGGTTGAACTGGCTGTGAAGGTATTCGGGCTTGTTGATGACGTAGAAAGCAGAGCCGTACAGGGCGCCAACCATCCGGCCGAGAAACGTCTTGCCGCTGCCCTGCGCCTCGCTGTAGATGAGCCAAGCCCAATTGATCTTCGCGCCGAGATTTTGAATCGGGTACGCCGCCCACTGTTCGAACAGCTTGCGCGTCTTCGCGTCGGGAAAGACCTTCTCCAACAATTCGAGGTATAAGCTGATGTCGCCGCGCTTCGGCTCGCAGAACAATCCGCCCCACGTGTTGAAACCTTCGCGCCCCTCGAAGGCAGGATCGGCGATGAACGTTTTCGGCGCCTGAGTCGGCTCGAACAAAAGCTGCGTGCACTTGGTAGTCGTCTCGTTCCACCGTTCGGCCGCCGCTATCGAGTCGCCAAAAATGCCGACAGTGCGAATGTCCGCCGTGTGAACGCAGAGCTTTTGGAAGTTCATCATGGTGTCCATCTTGCGGTCGTAAAACGTCGCTGGCGGCTTTTCGAGCTTGACGTACCGCTCAGAAAGCATTTCGACTTGATCGAACGGCTTGCGCTTGAGTGCCTCGAACGCATCGCGACCGTGAGCGACAAGGAAATCGTCGAGCCCTTTGCACGGAACTTTGCACTCACACTTGAGCGCGACGTAATAAACCTTCGCGCCACGCTTGATCAGCTCACCTGCCAGCCGCAACGCAGCATCGCGGACTTCGGGCTTGTAATCGATGTCAGAGTCGTAGGTGATGACCACCGTGCGGCGCACCCAGACGAAAAGGTCAAAGTCGTCAATGACGACAGATTTCTTGGGACCCGGCTTCGCTTTGCCGCCAAAGACAGTCTGCGTCACCTTGGCTTTGAAATTATCCACCCCTTCAAGGCCGATGGTCGGCAGCGCGAACTTGCACGCACAGGCTGCCTTCTTCTGGCCCTCGGTGAAGTAGAGTGCGACGCTCGCATCGCGCGCGGCTTTCTCGAAGTCAAACAGCTTCGACAAGTAGAAACGAGGCGCCAAGTTCGCCGTTTTGTAGTCGCGGGCGCTCGGGTCGTAATTCCAGTACTTCGGCAACTCGATGCGTTCGAGCCGCTTCGCGTCAGCGTGAAAGCGCAGCGACGCATGATCGACGATGACTTTGCCGTCGATGTCACGATACGGGAAGCGAGTCGCGCTGAAATCAATCTTGCCCGCAGCGGTCTTGTTGACGACGCTTACAAGCTCACGGACGGATTCTGCTTCGAGCACCTGCGCGTCCATCTCTTCGAGCGTTAATTTTGATCTCGCAAGGTCGGCGATTGCGCGTTGCGTGCTTGTCGCGAGGTTCTCGGCATCGCGCTTGACGCGCTTGCGAACTGGGCGGCTTGGCTTGGTCATGCTCTTGCTCCTCTGGCAGGTAAGGCGAGGCGCACGATGGGCAAGGGAGCATGCTCGCGAATCGCGCTCTTGAAATCTAAAACGTAAGGTGAGATATTATTGGAGTCGATCATCTTTCTGTGTGCGATGCGCCCCGACTTCTTTTGCCGAGAGACGGGGCGTTTTCGCGTCTGGCTACTTCATTCAGCGACCTTCGCTCGGCGCGCACGCGCGAGCACGTCGGCGGTGCAATCGTGGAGGAAGAGCAGGCCAGCTCTCAGCGCGTCGGCGGCAACGCGCTCGTTACTGCGACCATCGCGCTCGGCAATGTTGAGGACGTTATCGATCAAGTCGGGCGTAAACCGCCAGCCGGGACTTTTCTTGACAGGCGCGCTGCTATTGCTCATCTTCGTTTCTCTCCTTTTAGGACCCACAAAAGAAAAAGCCCCGCGTCGGTGTTTCTCCGGCACGGGGCTCCTTGTTATCGGGTCTCCCGCAGGTCTTTGCTATTGCTTCATTATTAAGCCCATTGAGAAGCGTTGTCAAGTACTCAATGAATCTCTGTCTGACTTAAGATTCGCTGCCGCTTCGTCTCGCATAGTCAAGATAGTCAGAGACCTCTGACTATGCTTGAAAACGTGACTATGCTCCAACCCTTTGTGCCAGCGAGTCCAAAATGGCTTTCTAGTCGGCTAGTCACTAGTCACGAGCACTCCAAGTCCTTATATAGAATCAATTAATTACATTTGACCTCCCTAATAACTCTTCACGTACATGAGGTATTTACCTGACTAGGTGACTATCCGACTAGGAGCTTGAATTATAAGGGAAACACCTAGTCGGATAGTCGGAAACCAGTCTTTCATAGTCGGCTTTTATGCGCTCAGGCAGTCAGAAATCAAGGTTTTTCAGTGCGTGAGAGTCATGACCGCGCAGACCTCGGCGACCCCATCCCTTAGGGCCTTGTCAAGTTAGCAGCGTGACTCTCCTGCTCGCTTTAGTGCTCCCTGCACCTAGCGCCTCCGCCACTTTTAACTCTTGGGCCTCCGTTGTGGCGCGCGCCGAGGTCGTTTATTCTTGAGAGCGTGCCGACGCAGAGCGCAAAGGTCAAAAATCCGAACATGGCACGACCGGATAATACTAGCAGCCTTGTGACTGGCGCCTACGTGAAGTCCCGCAGCATACTTCAAGCCCGGAGCCGCGCGGTTTTCCAAATGACGCGCAGGTTGCTCGCTGACATGCCCTGGCTTGAACGTTCGGACAGGAACGCCCTGCGCGCGTGGTGCGAGATGGAATACTTGTGTGCGGCGATTTGGCTGCGTCTCGACAGGGGCAATGCGATGTTCGACAAAGATGGGAACGTCAAGCGCCTCGCGCATGACTATCGCATCTTCAGGCAGACGCAGACGGCATTGACGAAAGAGCTAGGCATGACGCCGGTGAGCAGGCAGGCACTACGCGCGTCGAGCCGAGACGATGGCCTCGTCGCCCAGTTCGCCGCCGACGAGCAGCGCGAGCGTGCTGCGCTCAAAGCAGCGAAGCCCATTCGTGCTGACGAGACATAATGCAGAGCGCGAAACATTCATGACCAGCAAGCGATTTCCAGCGCTCGGCGCTCGGTGTAGTCGCCTTGTATCAGTGTCGTCGAGCCCGACACTGATTTTAACGTCTGGGAGCACTCAGGGCGCGCCGGGTGCATCGGTACGTCGATCTGAGTGCTTGCGCCTGTCTGGCGACGCGCCAAGCTCAAGGCGCACTAATCCTAAAGAGTCTCATCTAAAGGAAACCACCGCCTTGAGGCTCAGCGCGCGCGCAAGCAGCAAAAAGCGCGCCCCCGCGCGGAGGCCGAAGATCTTAAAATGAAAAACCAAAATTTGGAAAAAAATCCTAGGCCGGAAAATCAACGCGCGAAGTGGCGCGACGATCCGGTCGATTTTATCCAGACCGTGCTGCGCCGGCCCGAAGACGGCGAGCCCTTCAAGCTCTATCGCGAGCAGAAGATTTTTCTGCGCCATGCCTTCGAGCGGACGAAGGGCGGCAGGATGAGGTATACCGAACAGCTTTTCTCGGGGCCGAAAAAATCAGGAAAAACGGCGCTGGCGGCGATGATGGCGATCTACGTCGGGACGGTGCTCGCCGGGAATGCGGGAGAAATTTATTGTCTCGCGAACGACCGCGAGCAGGCGGAATCCCGCGTCTTCGCGGCGATCGTCGCAATTCTTCGCAAGTCGCCGATGCTGCGCGACGAAGTCACAATCGGCGTGCATTCGATTCGCTTTCTGGCGACCGGAACTACAATCAAGTCGGTTGCAAATGATTTCGCGGGGTTTTCGGGCGCGAACCCGACGCTGAACGTCCTCGACGAGACGGCATATTTTGTTTCTGAGCAGAGCCGCCGTTTGTGGGATGAGTCGATTCCAAGTCCGGCACGCAAGATTTCTTTTCGCCTCTCCGTCAGCACCGCTGGATTCGAGGGCGAGCCGTCGCCTCTGCGCGACTTGTACGATCGCGCCATGTCGCGCGGTGAGGTCATTCGCGAACCCGGCATTTTGAATCGTTTGCGCGGGTCGGATCTGCGCCGCGACGGCAAATTCCTTTGCTATTGGGCGACCGCGTGCCGCGCGCCGTGGCAGCTCAAGGACGGTTGGATCGAGGAACAGCGCGAGACGTTCGCCGCGCGGCCACATCAGTTTGCAAGGCTCATTCAGAATCAATGGACGTCGGCCGAAGACCAGTTTATTCCGATGGAAAAATGGGATGCCTGCATCGATGCGAGCTACGCGCCGATCATGTCGGCACCCAAGCTGAGAATCTGGGTCGGCCTCGACGCGTCGGTTTCGCGCGATTCAAGCGCCGTCGTTGCGGTGACGTGGGACCCATCGGCGAAGAAGGTCAGGCTCGTCCGCCATCGCGTGTTCACGCCTTCGAAGACGAATCCGATTCTGTTCGAGGAGCAAATCGAGGCCGAGGTTTTGGACCTGCGCCAGAAGTTCAGCCTGCAAAAGGTTTCATTCGATCCCTTTCAGATGATCAGCGTGAGCCAGAGGCTCGCCAAACGCGGCGTGCCGATGAGCGAGTTCACGCAAACGTCGGGCAACCTGACGGCGGCAGGGTCGGCGCTGCTCGAACTTGTCACCTACGAAAATCTGATTTTGTATGCAGACCCCGACATGCGCATCGCAGTGAGCCGGTGCGTCGCGAAAGAAAGCCCCCGCGGCTTCCGCCTCACAAAAGCGGTCGCGAGCCACAAAATCGATGTTATCGTCGCGTTGTCGTTCGCCTGCCTCGATGCGGTGAACGAAGGTCAGCAACAAGGAAGCGGAAACATCGCGAAGATGCACTTGGACAAAGCCAGTGCGAGCGTGCGCGCGGGCGTGCCTGTCGCCGACGCCGCCGCAGCCGAGGGAATCGGCACCGACGAAGTCACCCGCTGGATCCAGCGCGAGGCAAACGCACCGGCGCGCCTCGTGGCGATGACGATGCGACCGCCGCGCGATCAGATCGACTACTGGGAATATGTGGGCAAGCGCGTCGATGCGGGTCTAACCGTCGAGGAGGCCTGCGCCGAGACGCTCGACAAGTACAACGTCGATATTCCGGTCGAAAGTTTGCGCGCCTTTCACGCGCGTATGAATCAACCGATGGGACCGTCGCGGCCATTGTTCGCGCCGCCGACCGCGGCGAAGGTTTTTTAAGGAGATCATGGTCATGAAACTAGAAGTAACAGAAGTCACCTCCGAAAA
>Ga0074044_10001768_pt1 | contig 19214 bp, 20 predicted proteins | sample BogForMeECP23OM1_FD_94443 | JGI IMG/M metagenome (GOLD analysis project Ga0074044, IMG submission 94443) | Bog forest soil microbial communities from Calvert Island, British Columbia, Canada - Bog Forest MetaG ECP23OM1 | ecosystem: Environmental > Terrestrial > Soil > Wetlands ...
CTTCCGCCACCTCGACGCCGAATCCCTCACGTAAAAGTTTCGCGCGATACATCTGAACCACCACCGAGTCATCCTCAACGAGAAATATAGTTTTCATGTCCAAATTCGTCCGCCGCTGAACCCTTTTCTTCCGTAGCGTTCACAAGGCTAAATTGGTCGCTCGCGGGTGGAAAGAAAAAAATGGTTGCGGCGGCCAGTTTGGGCTAGTGGGGATGCTGATGCCGCAAAATGTGCGGACGCTCCAAGCCGTGCTCCAGCATCAGCTTTTCGTCGTTGAGCAATTCAAACATCGGCCCGTCTGCCACCACCGAACCGCGGTCGAGCACAATCGCCCGCGAGCACAGCTCCACCACCAGTTCCAAATCATGCGTCGCGATCAACTTGGTTGCCGGAATCTGCCGCAACAGCGCCTTGAACTCACGGCGTCCGCGGGGATCGAGATCGCTCGTCGGTTCGTCCAAAATTAAAATCGCCGGCTCGCACGCCAGCACACCCGCCAGACAGGCGCGGCGTTTCTCGCCGTGGCTCAAGTGGTGGGTGGCGCGGCGCCCAAAATCAGCCAGTCCGGCTTGTGCCAACGCCTTTTGGACGCGGGCTGCGACTTCAGCGTCGCCGAGACCGAGTTGCTGCGGGCCAAACGCGACGTCTTCCTGAACTGTCGGGCAAAATAACTGGTCATCCGGATCTTGAAACACCAGGCCGACCCGGCGGCGGATCGTTTCAAGATTTTTTGGGGCAACCGGTTCACCAAGGATTTTTACCGTGCCGTCGCCGGACAATTTTTCCGGCAAAATGCCGTTCAAGTGCAGCAACAGCGTGGATTTGCCGGAGCCGTTCGGGCCGAGCAACGCGACACATTCGCCCGGCGCGATGCGGAAGCTCACGCCGCGCAACGCCTCCGTGCCGTCGTGATAACGGTATTTCAGATTTGTAATTTCGATGGCGGCGTTCACTTCCAGCCTCGCGCGCACATGGCGTCGTAAATGCGTTCGGCGCGTTCCGAAGCGCGGATGAACAACTGCCCGACCACCGTGGCGAGAGTGTTCCAATGGAACCGCCGTCCGCGCGTGAACGTGCGGCTGGCACGCGCCCGGCGCATCCGCTCGACCTCGTCCGCCAGCACGAACAGGTAACGGTGCATGAGCGCAATCGTGGTGATGAGCAAGGCCGGAACGCGGATGGATTTCAGTACCCGCAAAATCTGGCTGAATGGTGTGGTGTTTGAAACCAATATGACCGTCAGCAGGCACAAAATGCTTTTTACCGCCACCGTCAGCCAGTTGTCCCGGCCCGTCGGTTGAAAGGCGTTGACCAGCACCACGCCCAGCACGAACGGCGACAGCACCAGCAGCCGCCGGAATAAAAAGAACAGCGGCAATTGGCTCAACCCTGCCGTCAAAACCAGCAACACCGCCACGCCGATGAACCAAGCCCGCCAGTGAATCGGCACCAGCACAGTAGCCACAATGATGACAAGCGCAACGCCGAGCTTCAGTGCAGCCGGCAACCGATGTACCGTGCTGTCGGGCCGGCCGTGATGATGGTTGACCAAATGAACGCTCACAGGTCCTTCGGTTTGGGCACCAGCCATCGCCCCATCAGCAACGCCAGCACGAACACAATCAGTGAACCGGCTGCGCCCGCCACTGCCGTCGCCCCGACCGCCCAGTGAATACCCGGCATTTGATAATCCGGCGCCGGTGCGGGCAACAACGGCGCCGCCATTTTATGGCCGAAACCAAACTTTTCCGCCACTGAATCCAATCCATCCGGCCACGAACAGGCGAAAGGCGCCACGAACACTGCTACGCCCAGCGTGACCAGCAAACCGTAGCGCACCAACTCGCCGAGCCGTTGCGGTTGGTCCGTCAACGCCGTTTCGGTGATCAAGTCAGGCCGGGCGCGATATACCGCCAGGAACACCAGTGCACTGATCAAGCCTTCGCCAACACCGATGAACATGTGAACGGTGGCCATGGCCGGAAACGCGACCAGCCACGGAATGGTGCCCGACCACGCCAGTTGGCCGGCGCAACAGATGGCCGCCAGCACCGTCGCGCACCACGCGGCAAAGGCAATCGCCGTCACCCGCCCCCGATCATAGGTAGGGCCGATCCCGCTTTGCGGGACCAGGACGCGTGGCAGCGCGTCCCTGCCAAACCTGCGAAACAACTGTAAGACCATCCGGTAAATCATGTAGCCAATCACGGAATTCAGAATGGCCATGTTGAAAACGTTGGCACCCAACGCCATGACGCCGCCGTCCTGGAATAAAAAACACTGCACGATGAGCACTGTCGTCACCACCACCACCGCCGCGCTGGGTCCGAGCAGGGCCGCCACCAGCGTGCCGCCGACGAGGTGGCCGGACGTTCCGCCCGCCACCGGAAAATTCACCATCTGCGCCGCGAACAGGAACGCCGCGGCCAGGCCGAGCAACGGCACGCGGCGGGGCGGCAGCTCGCGCCGCACCTGCCGCAGGGCGAACCCGACGCCAACGGCGGAAATCACCGCCGTAACCACCGCCGTCTTGCCATCAATGAAACCGTCCGGAATGTGCACGATTGAATTTTCGGTCTTTGCCGCCGCCGCGCAACTTAAAACTTCACACGAATTTTGATTTTCGTAACACTTATTTTGCGGGGTGCAGCCGGGTTGACGTGGTAAATTACTTTGTTACCGTCTTGCCTGTCGCATGAAAAAAGAAACTGTGAGCCGTTTTAGCGTGTCCCTGCCGCCGTCGCTCCTGCGGCAACTGGATGAGATGTCGGGCGAGAAGGGCTACGACAACCGGTCGCTGGCCATCGCCGACATGATCCGCAATCATCTGGTCGAACACCGGCAGAAATCCGGCAACGAAGACATCGCGGGCACCATCACCCTGGTCTATGACCATCACAAACAACACGTGCAGGAAACACTGACTGACATCCAGCACGATCATCACGACGTGATTCTCTCGACCGTGCACGTGCATCTGGACCATCATAATTGCCTGGAAGTATTGCTTGTGCGCGGCAAGGCGGGGGTGATCCGCAAAATCGCCGATGAACTCATCACCGCCAAGGGAGTGAAACACGGCAAGCTCACCGTGACCACGACCGGCAAGGATCTGCCGTCGTAACCATACAGTAGAACAGGCGTCGCGCCTGTCTCCAACTTTGAATTTCGGTTTTGGGAAAGATGTTTCGCGGAGTGGATCAGGAAAACCAAATGGCAATAGCGAGTGAAGTTATTGTAGATGGAGACAGGTGCGACGCCGGTCCTACGGGGTGAGTCGCCTGCCTGGTCATTGCGTTCAACGGCATGGTTCCGTCTTAATAAAAAAACGCGGCGTTCCGAAAAACGCCGCGCGTGAATTGTTAAAATCTGCTTTGCATCAATCCGGATACCCGTTCGGATGCTTTTTGTGCCAGGCCCACGCGGTAGCGACGACGTCTTCGAGCTTCGGGAATTTCGGTTTCCAACCGAGTTCGCGAATGGCTTTTTCGGCGGACGCCACCAGCTTCGGCGGGTCGCCGGGCCGGCGGGGTTTTTCCACCGTGGAAATTTTTTTGCCGGTGATTTTTTCGCAGGCCTGGATGACCTGCCGGACGGAATAGCCGTCGCCGTTGCCCAGATTGTAAAAGCCGGTTTTGCCCGGTTGCAACCCGAGCATGTGCGCCTGCGCGAGATCAACGTTGTGGATGTAATCGCGGATGCACGTGCCGTCAGGCGTCGGATAATCCGTGCCGAAAATCTCGCACTGCGGCTTCCGACCGAGCGCGACCATGAGCACGTTGGGAATGAGGTGCGTCTCGATGCGATGATGCTCGCCAAATTTTTCGCTCGCGCCCGCGGCGTTGAAATAGCGGAACGCGATGAAGTCCAGCTTGTAAATCTGCTGATACCACATCAGGACTTTCTCGAACATCAGCTTGGCTTCGCCGTAGGGATTGATCGGACGCTGCGGCAAATCCTCGGTCATCGGCACGCGGTCGGGCGGACCGTAGGTCGCGCAGGTGGAACTGAAGACGAATTTCTTCACGCCGCATTCGACGGCGGCGTCGGCGAATTTGAGCGCGTTGACGACGTTGTTGTGAAAATACTTTTTCGGGTTGGTCATGGATTCGCCGACAAGCGCACTGGCAGCGAAGTGCATGATGGCGTCGGGCTTCGTGGATTTGACGGCGTTGAGGATGTCGCCGGGTTGCTCCGGCTTGCCGAAAATAAATTTCGCGCGCGCATCCACCGCCGAGCGATGGCCTTCGGTGAGATTATCGTAAACCGTGACCGCATGGCCGGCGTTGAGCAGTTCTTCCGTGCAAATGGAGCCGATATAACCCGCGCCGCCGGTGACGAAGACGTTCATGCATTAACTATGAAAGGAGCCTGCCGCGGTGCAAAGTTCAAAATGGCGGAAATAAATTTGCGGGCACCAGGAAAGCGTGCGGACGGTTTCGACGCGGGTAATCAGCCATTGGCCGTCGATCTTTTGTAACGTGAATTTCATCTGCTGCACGAACGGATCGCGTTCGCCGGAAACATTCGCCTCCACGGTAAGATCCGCCACGGCGGATTGTTTGTCCGGCGCAACGGCTATGTTTATGTCGGGGAATTTGACCTGCACCCCGCCAGCCCTCGAACGGGCCATCAAAGCGGCCTGCATGATTTCATCACGATCCATGAGGCTGTTACGGGCGAGTTCGGGCAATTCGACGGCCAGCTCGACATTGGTGGAGAAGAATCCAGCCACACTTCGCGCGGCCGCCAGTCGCGCCAGGTCGCTTTCGCCGGACGAGGCGGAAGCGGTGTGGGCCAGTTCCACGAGGCGCTGGCGGATGACTTTTTCCGGGCTGGGAAACAGCGCCGCCCACAACCAGATGCCCAGCGCCACCAGTGCGGCAAACATCACGATGCGGAAAACGATTTTCATAAGATGGCTTTGCCAACAATCTGGCTGCGCTGCGCCCGGCCAAACGTGTGTTCTTCCCACGACATGGAGCGATTGTCGCCAACAACGAAATATTCGCCCGGGCCGAGTTCCTTGGGCGGCAGATTCCAGTCGCAGGCATATTTCTCATAAGGTTCATCGAGCACCTCACCGTTGATCAGGACATGGCCGTCCACAAAAGCGACGGTTTCACCCGGCAGGCCGACGATGCGTTTCAGCAACATGGCATGTGGCGTTTTCAGCCAGTTGGCGACCTGATGAATGCCGGCAGGGGTGTTGGTGTCCGTGCGGGAAAACCGGATACCCACCACGTCGCCCCGTTGTGGCTCGTGCCACAGATAAGCGAACCGGTTCACGAAATGCGCCGAATGGTCCGGGTACGTCGGCAACATGCTGATGCCTTCAATACGAATGTGCAACAGGATAAATTTGAAAATGATGAAGCAGGTGACAATCAAAACAGCAACGCGCACCAGGGTCGCCTTGGGATTGCGTCCCATCACCGCGATGCGCACCCAGCGGGGCAATCGCGGCTGCTTCCAGCCGGCATCCGATTGTCCGGCCTGGTCTTGTGCCATCATGTCCTGAAGTTTCGCGCATCCTGCCGGCGGCGCAAGCGCAGACTCTTGCACGGTACTTGCCCAAGCGCACCCCGACACAACCACCGGAACGCCGGATTTATCCGGCAACAACACGCGCCGGTTGCACACCTGCCGGATGAATCCGGCGTTCCACGCGAACGCGACATCGTGCATTGGTGGCAGTGTCCGGGGTGTGTTGCCCAAATCATTTTGGAGACAGCGGGGTGCGGCTGCCTGCTCGCGATTTATCGGAGTCTCAGCCGCAGCACGTTCGACAAACCAAAAAACCTGTGGAATTTCGTGCGCTCATTCGGCAATCTGGCTGCTACGGGTGGGACCCCCGCGCTCCGTTCCATTTGGGCAACACTGTTCTCCGGCCATGATGTCCGCATCCTTGAGGGCAAACAAAAAGGGTTCGAGCGGCAGGGGTTGATCGTGATTCAGAAATTCTTCGCAGACTCGAAAGAAATCTGATTTCGTGGTGACACGGCGAATTTGATGCAGGAATTGTCCGTCTGGTTCAACGCCCACACCGAGATAATTCATGTATTTTTTCATTTTCGCCACCTGCGCCGATTCGCACACGTCCGGTGAACAAGCCGCTTCGTAGAGCGCGCGCACATATTCCAGCACCTCGAGTCCGTGGGGGATAAAAACGGCTTCGCCGCGCTGATACTGGCGGATTTGGTGGAACAGCCAGGGATTGCGAATGGCGCCGCGTCCGATCATCAGCCCGCGCGCGCCGGTGATTTTCAGAATCTCGGCCGCATTCCGCGCGGAATGCACATTGCCATTGGCCAGCACTGGGCAGGGCATTTCCGCAACGGCACGCGTGATGCAGTCGTAATGCACTTTTCCGTGATACATCTCACGAACCGTGCGGCCGTGGACGACCAGCAAGTCCAGCGAGTGCTTCGCAAAAACCGGCAATAGTTCATCGAAAACTTCGGGCGAATCGAATCCAATGCGTGTTTTGACCGTGAATTTGATTTTCACCGCGTCCCGCAGCGCGCCGAGAATGGCATCCACTCGCCGCGGTTCACGCAGCAATCCACCGCCGGCGCATTTGCGGCAAACCACCGGCGCCGGACAACCGAGATTCAGGTCCACCGCCGCAATCGGATACTGCTGCAACCCGCGCGCCATGCGCACGAGCGACGGAATATCGTTGCCGATCATCTGGGCGATGACCGGTTGGCCCGTCGGGTTTTCGGTGATGGATTTAAGAATGCGTTTTTGCAGGGTGGAAGTGGCGTGGACGCGGAAATATTCCGTGACATAAACGTCCGCACCGCCGTAAACCGCCATCAATTTCCAGAACGGCAAATCCGTCACCTCCTGCATCGGCGCCAGCGCCAGCACCGGCGCCGGTTGGGTAAACAGTGCTTCAAATTGTTGGTGATGATCCACAATGCATATTACCTGAATTGCGGATGCTGCCGCAATCTTTCCCAGGTTTCGGGCGATAACGGCGCCTGCCGGTAAACCGGCCCGCTCAACGGCTCGGCGCTGTGCGAGCGTTTCGCGCGCTCCAGCCAGCGGCGGTCGAGCGGCTCATCCAGCAAGTCCAGCCGGTTCGCCGCCACGGTGGTTTCTTCCTTCAAACCCGATGGGTGCCCCACCCCGACGAAAAATCCGCCCAGCAGCAGCGCCGCCCGGGCCATGGTGCTGCGCGTGAATGTGGCCAGCGCACACGGACGTTGCGGATCAAGCCGGCGGAACAAATCGGTAAACAATGACACCGTCCACATCGCGGAATTTTTCTTCGGCGAATGCGGGTCGAACAATATGGCGTGCGGAGATGGTATTTGGGTAGGGCCGGCCTGCCGGTCGGCCTGGACGCGCGGCAGCGCGTCCCTGCCAACAAATCGTTTAAGCCACGCCGGGAAATCGCCGGGTTCCAACGTCCATTCGACCTGAAGCAAATCATCGCTGAATTTCACGGAATGATTTTTTACAAGTTCGGCCAGCGCGGATTCGTATCTGGTGACATAACCCAGTTCCGCGCCGTGTTCGAGCGCGAACGCCGCCGCAGTGCTGGTGTGATCGAAGCTGATGAGACGGAGTTGTTTTGGAGCGCGGCTCTCCTGAGCCGCAGCATTTGAACCTGTCAAACTTTCACGAACGAGCCGGATGACCGTAAGCGCATTGGCCGCCGCGCCCAGCCCGACGTCCCAAATCACAAATTCACTGCCGGCTTCCCGAATGCGCTCCAGCAGATGCAATTGCCGGACGTACAGCGCCTCAGCTTCCGCCGCCGGGCCGATGCCGGGATGAAACGTCTCGTCTTCGGCCAGCGAACGGACGGAACACGCGCCGTTGCGCAGACGGACAAGACGGTAGCTGGTTTGCACGGCAGAATCTTGCAATACTGGCAACGAACGAAAAGAAGGTTCTTCGATATTTTCAGCGGGTGACACGGCGTGAAACCGGACTCTTCGAGTGCAGCCACGACATCATGGATGAAAGGATGACATCCGCCCTCGCCCCAGCCATCTCCCCTCCGTCTTCGCTTCGCTTCGACGCGATCGCACCGAAGCCAAAGGCGAAGGCGGACAGGAGAGGGAGAATCGTTCGCCGCGCCTTTGAAAATTTATACGACTGGATTGGCCGGACGCTCATCCGCAAACCCAGAAACAGGCGAAAGCTATTTCCTCTCCTGGGGGAGAGGATAAAAGGTGAGGGCGGGCTAGAGCATTTTCAGTCGCTTCGTAGCCACACGAAACAGTCTATTTGCGTTTATTCTCGAGCATTTCTCGCAAATTCATGGCTACAGTTTTGATTAAACTGCTCTAAATACTCATTCCACTAAAATAGTTGAGGAAGCGGAAAGAAAAACCGGCAACCCGCTGGTGCGGATTGCCGGTGAGAATATTGTGCCGTTTAGAGTTGCGCCATCGCCTTGTCCATCGCGGCGAAAAGCTGGCCCATCGTGGCTTCGGTTTCGTCGCCCATGTTCGAGACGCGGAACGTGGTGCCCTTGATTTTTCCGTAGCCGCCGTCAATGAGGAAGCCCTGGTCCTTCACCAGCTTTTGCAGCTTGGGCACGTCCACGGGAGCGCGGCCACCGGGCTTCGCGCCATTGCTGACACAAGTCAACGTGAGCGACTCAAAGCCTTGGTCCGGGAACAGCGTGAAGCCGTGCTTGGCCGCCCAGTCGCGGGTCATCTGGTTCGTCTTGCGATGACGCGCGTAACGCGCCTCCAGACCTTCGGCAAAAATGTCTTCGAGCTTCGACGCCAGCGCATAAACGTGGCCGATGCTCGGCGTGCTCGGCGTCATGCTTAGCTCGGCGTTCTTCTGGAATTCGACAAAGTCGAAATAATAACCGCGGTCTTTGGCGGTGGCTGCCTTCGCCAGCGCCGCCTTCGAGCAGGTGAAAATCGCCGTGCCCGGAGGCAGCGCAAACGCCTTTTGCGTGCCGGCAATCATCACGTCAATGCCCATCGCGTCAAACTCCAGTTTGACCGCCGTCATCGAACTGACGGTGTCCACGATGAACATCACGTCGGGATACTTCTTCTTGAGCGCGGCGATTTCGGCGACCGGACTCATCACGCCGGTCGAAGTTTCGTTGTGAATCACCGTCAGCGCGTCGAACTGGCCGGTGGCGAGTTTTTTGTCCACGGCCTCGGCGTGGATCGGCGAACCCCACAGCACCTGCAGCGCCTCGGCGTCCTTGCCGCAACGCTTCGACACGTCGAACCATTTGTCCGAGAACGCGCCGTTCATGCAGTTCAGGACTTTTTTGGAGACGAGATTGCGGATGGCGCCTTCCATCACGCCCCAGGCGGATGAGGTGGAAATGTAAACCTGCTGCTTCGTGTAAAGCAGTTGCTGGAGTTGCGGCTGGATTTTCGCGTAAAGGTCTTTGAACCCCTGTCCGCGATGACCAATCATCGGCGAGCAAAACGCCTTGAACGTTTTTTCGCTCACTTCGATCGGTCCCGGTATGTGTAGTTTAACGTGTGCCATAATTATTCGTGAAATTTTTCACAAGGCTGACGGGATGGCAAGCCATGTTTTGCCAAACCCAAAGCATTATTTGCATCCGTCGCCCAGGCGCCGCATTTTTATTTCATATACCCGTTGGCGCGAAACCATTCGACGGCGTCGGTGAGCGCTCGTTTCGGGGGCGTTTGCGGCAGGCCAAGGTCGCGAATCGCCTTGGCCGGATTGAACCACATTTTGTATCTGGCCATGCGCACGCCCGCCAGCGGCGCCCGGGGCGGTTTGCCCGTGAAAAAGGAAATCTTTTCGTTCACGTGCGCCGCAGCCAATGCGACCCGATACGGAATTTTTATTTTCGGCGCGGGAACGCCGGTGATTTCTTCCAGCGCAGCCAATGTCTCCTGCATCGTCCAATTGCCTTGCGTATTGCCCAAAATATAGCGTTCGCCAATCTCCCCCCTTTCCGCCGCGAGAATGTGCCCGGCGGCCACGTCGCGGACGTGAACCCAATTCAATCCGGTGTCGAGATATGCCGGCAATTTGCGGTTCAAAAAATTCACAATCACCTGGCCGGTCGGCGTCGGTTTCACATCGCGCGGGCCGATGGGCGCGGTGGGATTGACGATGATGATGGGCAGCCCGTTATGCACCAGCTTCACGGCCAGACATTCAGCCTGCCATTTTGAGCATTTGTAGTGATTCGTCAGTTGCTCGTTGGAAATCGCGTCCAGTTCCGTTGACGGCACGAGCCGGCCATCCACGATTTTGGGCAGACCGACGCAGCCAACGGTGCTGGTATAGACAATGCGCTGGCAGCCGGCTTTGCCCGCGGCCTCAAGCACATTGCGCGTGCCTTCGATATTCACCGCATACATCGGTTTGTAATCGCGCAACCACAAATAATAACTCGCCGCGACATGAAAACAACAATCGCAACCTTCCATCTCCCGTTCCAGCAATTTGCGGTCGAGCACGTCGCCGGTCACGCGCTCGAACTCGACCCCGGCCAGCCCGCGCTTGTCGCTGTCCGGCCGCAGCAGCGCCTTCACGCGATGCCCCTGCGCCACCAGCTCGTGAACGAGGTTCGAGCCGATGAAGCCGGAAGCGCCGGTGACAAAAGCTTTCATAATGCCGGGAAAAGGCGGATTTGATTTTGGGACAATGAGCCGGCGCTTTCCATAAAAATTTTACGCTGGCGGGGGAAACATTGGAAAATCCGAAGGCCGAATGTCGAAACCCGAAAGAAATCCGAATTCTGAAGCCCGAATCCGAACATTGTGTGTGCAGATCTTATTCGTATTTCGGGCTTCGGGCTTCTTTCGGAATTCGGGTTTCGGGTTTCGGATTTCAAGCAGAGGAGCCCCGCCCCGCCTTCACACATAGCCCCTTGACTTGCCGCTACCGCCCGGGAAAACTGTGCCCGTTGTATGCCGTTCAAAAGCAGTGCCAGAAAAAAATTGAGTCGCGCCAGTCAGCGCGACCTTGACGCCAAAATCGAATTCATGGAGGGGCTGGTCCGCCGCGATCCCGATTACGTGGACGCGCTGCAATTGTTGGGCGACCACTACACGCAACGCGGTCGCTACGCCGAGGGCCTCAAGGTGGATGAACATCTCGCGCGACTTGAACCGCGCAGCCCGCTGGTGTTTTACAATCTCGCGTGCAGTTGCTCGCTCACCGAACAATTCGACCGCGCCGCGCTCGCGCTGGAAAAGGCGTTGCAACTCGGCTACCGCGACTTCCGCTGGCTGGCCAGGGACCCCGACCTCCGCAAGCTGCGCCAGCAACCCGTTTACCGCGACATCGAGGCAAAAATCCGCCGGATGAAAGTCAAAGTCGGCTGAGACACAAATTTCACGAATTTTCACGAACAAAATTCAAAGCCAAATCTGTGGGAATCCGTGCAATCCGTGTCTGAAACAATCTGTGTTCCATGAACGTCACCGTCCGCAGCCGCACGCAACCTTGCCGCACCGTCGCCTTCGACCGCGCGCGCAACGCCGTCCTGCTCATCGAACAACGGCTGCTCCCGCATGAGTTCAAAATCGTCGCCACGAAAAACTTCCGCGAAACCGCTGGAGCCATCCGGGACATGATTGTGCGCGGCGCGCCAGCCATCGCCGCCACCGCCGCTTACGGCCTGGCACAGGGCGCACTCGCCTTTCGCGGGCGCGACCTGCAAAAATTTTCCAGGCACATCGAAATCGTTTGCCAGACACTCAAGGCCGCGCGCCCCACGGCGGTGGATCCGGTCAACGCGATGAACGGCGTTCGCGCCGCGATGCGCGCCGGCCGGACCGTTGCCGAGCAGCAATCGCTCACGCTCGCCGCCGCCGAGGAATTTGCCAATGAAGACGTCCGGCATTGCGAGGAAATCGGGCGGCACGGCGTCAAGTTGATTCGCAACGGCATGAAGATTTTGACCCATTGCAACGCCGGCTGGCTGGCGTGCGTGGACATCGGCACCGCCACCGCGCCGATGTATGCCGCGCAGGCGCAGGGCAAAAAGTTCCACGTTTTTTGCGACGAAACGCGGCCGCGTTCGCAAGGCGCAACGTTGACCGCGTGGGAACTCGCGCAGCAAAGAATTTCGCATCAAGTCATCGCTGACAACGCCGCCGGCCATTTGATGCAGCGCGGTGAAATTGACCTGGTCATCGTCGGCAGCGACCGAACGCTGGGCCGCACCGGCGCGGTCGCGAATAAAATCGGCACCTATACCAAGGCGGTTTTGGCGAAACGGCACGGCATTCCATTTTACGTGGCGATTCCGCTTTCAACGATTGACTGGAATTTGAACCGCGGCTTCGACATCCCGATTGAGGAACGGCACGAAAGCGAAGTCCTCGGCGCATGGGGCACAATAACAAATCCGCAATCCGCAATCCGCAATCCGCAATTGAATCGACGGATTTACGTTCGCGTGGCCAATCCTACGAGTGGTGCGCGGAACCCGGGATTTGACGTGACCCCGCCGGATTTGATCACGGGCATCATCACGCCAGCGGGAATTTTCAAGCCGGGGGAGCTTTGGCCGCAACGGCGCAAGTTGGGTTATGCCGATTGAACTTGCTCCACATGGGAAACGAATTTAGTGTTGAAGACTCGTGTGGCGGGGTAGCCAAGTGGTAAGGCAGGGCTCTGCAAAAGCCTCATTCGTCGGTTCGATTCCGACCCTCGCCTCCAATCCGAACCGTGTGTGCGGCAAGGATTTATGAAAATTGACTGGCCGGAGCTCCAGCAAAAGCTCCAGCAAAAATAGTATTTCGCACCATTGCGCGAGTATTGGCCAGTATCTGCTAACGCGGCTTCTTCGATACGAGGCATCCTTAACAACCAGGATGTCTATGAAATGTAAATACCGCCTCTTCCAACGGAACAACGGAATATTTTTCATTCAAAACAACTCGACCGGCAGGCAGGAAAGTCTCCGAACGCGGGACAAGGAAGCTGCGCGGCGGATTTTCAACGCCAAAAACGAGGCACACCAGCAGCCAGCCATCAATCTGCAAATCGCCCGCGCGTATTTGATGGCCAGTGATCCGCTCATCGTCAAACGCACCTGGCAGCACGTCATGGACGAGTTGGTCAAAACCAAAAATGGTTCGACTCAGGAACGCTGGCAACGAGCCGTCAAGGACAAGGCTCTGGATTCAATTCGTTCACTGCCGTTGATTGAAACCCAGGCGGAGCAGCTCTTTCGGGTGTTGGAGAAAGGAACGGTTTCGACGAATGTTCATTTGCGCAAATTGCACAATTTTTGTCTGGCAATGAATTGGCTGCCGTGGCCGACCATTCCAAAGAAACTATGGCCGCCGGTTCAGTTCAAGGAGAAGCGTGCCATCACGTTGGAGGAACACCGCCGGATTGTGGAACGGGAGCAAAATCCGGAGCGGAAGAAATTTTACGAACTGTGCTGGCACTTGGGCGGCAGCCAAGGCGACATCGCCAATTTGAAGGCCGAGGATGTGGATTGGGAAAATCGCACCGTCAGTTTTACCCGGAAAAAGACCGGCGTTCCGGTGATTCTGCATTTGGGCGAAGAAGCGTTGAACACGCTGAAAGATTTGCCAAGCGAAGGGTTGCTGTTCCCCTACCTGTCGGGAGTCCGCGCCGGCGACCGGGCAACCGAATTCAAACAGCGTTGCCGGGGGCTTGGAATTGAAGGCGTATCACTTCACAGCTACCGCTACGCTTGGGCGGAGCGGGCCAAGACATGCGGTTATCCCGAACGCTTCGCGCAGGAAGCTTTGGGGCACAATTCCATCGCCGTGCATCGTGCCTATGCGAAAAAGGCCAAGGTGAAGTTGCCCAGCCTTGAGGAATACGAACGGAAAATTGTGCCGTTGCCAAACATGAATCATCGTGAAAATCCGGTCGGCACACCCATCAAGGAGGTCGTATGAATGTGAGTCCACTCGATGTTCTCGGACCTGTGTTCCATTTTTTGGATGAGGTCATTGCCGACGACGGAGTTTATCTCTATCTCGTATTCGTCTGGCTCTGCCTGATTCTGATTGCGTGGATACTGAGTGGCGGTATGCGGCGGAAACAGCGGCCAGGAAATTCCGCCGTGGTCGTGCCCGGCATTATCATCACACCGCGACCGCCGGTTGAAACACCGCCGCTACCGCAACGCCTTTTCAAGTCGGGCAAAATCTATTGACAACTTTGTGTCCAACGATAAGGAGTTCACTGTTTCCAAGGACACGCGAAGGCTTTGCCGTATTTCCTCAATCGCCTTTCCAAGATCGTCTTTGGATGAAGCATATCCGCCCAAGTCCGCAAGCACCTTGTTCAGTTTGCCTCCAAATTCGTCAATTACCGTAAGAAAGCCCGGCGTTCGTCCCAAAGCATCGAAGTGTCGCGCCAAAGGCAACTCGAAGTGCAAGTCTGGTGAGTAACGTTCATCAGCGAGCGAGACCGCGCCAGCTATATTCCGCCTGAACCAGTCAGCATCCATCGCAGGCGCGTTGAACCAGAACCAACAGCGCCCGCGGTGTTCTGGTTTGCTGAGTCGCAGCAATAATTCGTGTTCATCCCATAGAATAAACTCGACTGATCTGCCGCGACCCTTCGCCCACTGAATCCATTTAGCTTGGTGATTCTCCCAATGTTTGGCAGCCGAAAGTTGATTGGGTTTTCGCGAATCGGGGAATTTATAGGGGATGCAGAAAAACAGTTTTGTGAGCTTAGTGTGACCATCCAGCGCTTTGCGCACAGAGTCGTCGCACTGTTGCCAACGGCTCTTGTCAAAACCATCAGGAAAGAACTTTACTTGCCACCCCCACTCCTCCTCGTTCGGCAGAATCCAATAACACTCGATTCCAGAATCAGGCCTGCCTTTCGAAATGAATCTCGAATTGTCTGGCGTCTGCTCCAAATGTGCAAACTGGCAGCACAATTCCTCGAAAGCATCCGGTTGTGAGCCGTTCCACTTCCTGATCTCAAGCCATGAAACTGGTGGCATGGCGGAAGAATATCAATCTCATCTCGCGAAGCAAAGCGATCTCCGACATCGCACATTGAGTACGGATGTTTATGCGTTGAATATCTTACGATTACTTAGCGGGGCGGGTTGTTTCATTCACAACGATGTTGAGGATGAGTGGCGATCCATCCACAGTGGTGGATTGATAATTGGTTGACACCTTGGCAATGAACGCCAGTTCCTTTTTCTGCATCGCGATTTGAAGCCGTTTCAGATTTTTCCCGCTGATCAGGACTTCGTGCATGACAAACACCAGACGGAGGTGATGTTCCTTATTTTCAATCTTGAGTTCGGCAAGCAGAAATTGATTGAACGGCAGCAGCAGGCAATGCTCACTTGAAAGCTCAATCCGCAATCCGTCCGCTTGGGAATCACTCGACCAGCATTCGGTTAATTTTGTGCTCATATTTTTGTTTGTGTTGATGTTTTCTTTGCTCGGTTTTTTTCAAACGGCAAATGGTGTCGGCCACGTCCTTGCCAAAGCGGAGGAGATAACCGTGAAGTTTGTCCCAAAGCTGCAAACCGGGTTGCTGATGGAAATCCCTGGCAAATTCAAACGCCAGCGGACGGTGTCCGGAACGGGCAACGTTTTCCCGGAGCTGTTCCTTGTCGGGCGTGAAAATACGGATGCCACGCCGGCCGCGCGAGATGGTCACATACCACTGCTGCGCGTTGGTCGCGGCCTTGACGGTGGAATCGGAAAACAGAACAAAATCGACCGTTTTGCCCTGTGAACCGTAGGAGGTGACGGCGTAGCCGGGTAGAAATTCCCGGAAACTTTTATCCAAAACACGGCCATCGGCCAGTTCAATGCCGCCGTCTGCGCGGACGGATTTTACCGTGACCAGTTCACCATTGGTAATCCGGCTGCCGGATGCCAGCTTACGGTTGGCCTTCAGATGCAGCCGGTCATTTTGGGCAATCAGAAGTTCGCGCGGAAGACAAACGTTGATTTTGTCGAGCAGTTTGCTTGGGACGGTGATGAACCGTCCGTCCACTTCGACCAGCACGCCCGACTTCACGATACCGCCCAATTTCCCGATCTTGCCAGGCTGGGCATCCCGCACCTTTTGATTGAACACAATGACGGCATCCTGGGGATAGAACCGTTCATCCCACTTCTGCGCGTTGGTCAAATCGAGGCGGTCGAGGATTTGAACGGCGGAATCCGCTGCGCCAAGCAATCCTTTGGCTTTTAACGCTTCACGCACCTTTACGTTGATGCGATGAACTTCACCCCACGTTTGAGAAACCACCACGGCAGTGGCCGATTGTTCAATGACGCGAACATATTCATCAGCCAGCTTGTCAGCCTGTTCACCCAGGCCACACGCCACAACTGCATTCATCTTCTCCAAATGTTCAAACGATTCGGCCAGTTTGCCCGCCGCCGCCAGTTCGACCGCCTTGCGATATTGCCGGATGGATGCACGTTCCTTTTTATCCCGGCCCAGCGCCGGGTCCTGCCGCCGAATTTTATGCAGTTCAACCGGACGGACACCTGAATGCCGTTCAATGACCAGCAGCGCGTCCGAAGCCTCGACCGCTCCATGCTGGCGCGTGTCGCCCGATAGAACCAGCCGGGCATTGCGTTCACACACCAGCCGGACCAATTCGAGCATCTGTTTCCCACCAATCTGGCCGGCCTCGTCCACCACCACGACCGTGCCTTCAGCCAGTTCACGCTTGAGCAGAAAATTGGCGACGGTTGTGGGTGACGGGAAACCCGCTGTTTCCATTTCCACCACCTGCTGGCGTTGCGGTGCGAGGACCACCACACCCCGGCCACCGTCGCGGATTTGTTCAACCAACTCACGCAGGACGAAACTTTTTCCAGTGCCCGCACCGCCGCGAAACGACGACACCCGGTCAATTGATGAAATTAAATCAGCCAGCGCCTTGCGTTGCTCCTCATCCAATTTTGGATTGGTCGGCCGTGGTTTCCAAACCAGCGGATAACATTCGCCGACACCAGCTTTGGCCGTTTGAACGATCTCCATTTCACGCAACAAAACCTCGCGTAAAGTGACCTCATTCGGACGTTCCTCATTGCGGATATAATTGCGCCGGCGCGTGAACGCTTTGAGTTCAGCCAGGGAGAAATCCTCGCCGCGCGCCCGTTCCAATGCCTGCTGCCATATCTGGCATTCCAGCACGACGGACTTGCGTTCGAATAAATGTTCTTCCGCCCATTGAACGGCGTCAGCCGGGCTGACGCGTTCACTCGCAGCCAAATTCATTTCGGGCCGGCTTGAAAGCTGGCGCAACGAATCGCGTTCTCCTTTGCTCATCTGTGCATCCCACAAAGATTGCAGTTCATCCCGGCTCAAATCCTTCTGCTTTCGCGTCCGCTCGGCGGTCGCCAGTCGTTCCCGCAAATCCTTGATATTTGTGCCAGCCAGTTCAGGCTTGCCGGCGAGCAGCTTGGCTACGGCTTTGTCAATCTGCGCGTCTCGTTTGGAAAAACGCTCGCAAAGATCCTCGGATACGCCTTCAATCTGGAAGTCACCGCTCATCCGGTTGTGAATCGAATAGCCGAATGAACGCAATTCACGGGCGAGTTCATGGTAATAGGCGTTCTCGGCGAATTTCCGCGCCCGCAAAAGCTCATAATTCTGGAGGGCCTTCCAGCGATTTTCCGCCGAATCAAACGTCGCGTTGAAGACAATGCAATGCGTATGCAGATGCGGATCGAGGGCGCGCGACGTGTCATGGGTGAACAGCGCCGCCGCAAAATTGCCGGTTCGCCGGTCAACGTTCGCGCCACCGGCCCGGACACGCGTGGAAGCAAACACTTCAAACTCGCGCAAGGCTGATCGCACTGCGCGCTCATGCGCCTCAAGGATGCGCCCGTCTTTACCAGCCAGCGCGACAAGCGAAACGGATTTGGGCGGTGAGAAAGTGAAATCGTAAAATATCCGCCGATTGGCCGCAGCGTGGCCGTCTTCGACCCGCGTCGTGTTGAGCCGTTGCGTCAAGGTTTCACCCGAGGACGGATGCTGGTTTTCGCAGAGCCGCAGAAAATCATCCGCGCGAATTTTCCCCGACAAGCCAAGCCGTTCCACGCCTAACCCATACCATTCACCCGCCACACGCTGGCCCTCGTTGTAATAGTCGCCGACGCAAAGATGCTCCTCAAAGTATTCCCTGGCGTTTTTCAGATTGTATTGCGTCTTGGCCGTGACCACATCCAAACCCTATCGGAAACATCTCATGATTTTTTGCAGTTGCTGCAAGTTCGCACACCGCTTTTGTGGTGAGCTACGGCCATGTGCGAAATCGAAACGCTTAAACGCGACCGCCTGACCTAGCCATGCCAACCACCACCACCGCCCAATTACGCACCGCCATCGAGGTGCTAAATAAGCTTGCCGAACGCCTCAACGAACAGGCCGCGCATTCGGTGATTCAGATGCCGGAATCACGCTTGGGTGACGACTACGCCACACGGATTGAATCACGAACCATTGAGCAAACCACCCGGATTGAGACCGTCGCCGCGCAACTGAAAAGCTGGCGGGAAGAAATTCTTCAACAGCAGAAGCAATCCATTTCCATCCATGTTTAACACGATTTTTTCACAGGCACGCCTCACCCCTTATATCGTTAAGGCTTTCGTGTCCGCCGAATATCCGGTGAACGTCCATAGAATATCCGCGCAACGGATACGCACTTGTCCGCGCAGCATCCGACGGAATGTCCGGCGCGATTTCCGCGCAATAGCCATGCAGTTTCCGGGCGAATTCCACGCAGTAGCCAAGCAATAGCCGGAACATGTCCGTGCACTGTCCTGGAATGTCCACGCAACAGTCGCGCTTTAGTCCGCGCGGCGTCCACGTAATGTCCGCAAACTCAATCAGTCCATGTCCGTGTCCAGTCCGTGAACTGACCGTGGCCGTAACTTGTCCGTGACCATGTCCAGTCCGTAGCCGTGGACGTGGTCAGTCCATGTCCGCATCCAGTCCGTGAACTGACAATGACCACAGATTGGTCGTGACTGTGACGATGTCCAGTCCGTGGTCGCGACCGCAGTTTATCCATGTCCGCACACAACCCACGTTCGCGACCTGTCCGCAAACATGTCCGTGTCCAGTCCGGGAGCTGACCGTGACCGCGATTTGTCCGCGTCCAGTCCTTAAACAGTCCGTTGCTTCGAATTGACGGACGGGGAATTGGGTGAACAATGAACCAACCAGCCCATGAACACAGACACTGTCAAAACCCGCCGTATATTCGACGAAACGTTCAAACGCGAAGC
>Ga0074044_10001769_pt1 | contig 19208 bp, 18 predicted proteins | sample BogForMeECP23OM1_FD_94443 | JGI IMG/M metagenome (GOLD analysis project Ga0074044, IMG submission 94443) | Bog forest soil microbial communities from Calvert Island, British Columbia, Canada - Bog Forest MetaG ECP23OM1 | ecosystem: Environmental > Terrestrial > Soil > Wetlands ...
AACAATCGCAGAGCGTGCTCGATCGTATAACTCATGATGCGAATATCCAAGTCTTGAATCGAATGACGGACAGTATCGGCAGAGAGTTTCAGCTTGCCCAAAGCCGCCTTAATGGCAATCTCGGTGATGGAGATGGCGCTTAATTCGAGGATGTTTTCTGCGCTTTGCAAAGCGGAATTTGCCCGTTTGCTGAGCCGCTCGGGCGCTTCGACCGCGTAGATAAAGGTCGCGGTGTCGAGCAACAGGCGCACTTATCCGCGCCCTTCGATGAAGTCTTCTACTTCTTCGTCGGTCATCGGCTTCCACCAGTCTGGGTCGAGGATTTGGATTTTGCCCCGCTGCGTTCCCAGCACACGCTTCTTTCCGGTAGGCTTCTTCGTACGCACTATATCCACCACCGGCACACCCCGGCGGCAGATGGTCACCGGCTTTCCATCCTCTACCGCTTTAATCAATTTCGGCAGCTTGTTTTTGGCATCGGCCACGCTGACTTGCATGTTCTCATTATAGCTATTTGAGATGGCTATGTAAATCGGATGATCCAGGCTGACTGAGAACGGAGAACCGGGAACTGAGAACTACTCCCCCACCAGCCAGTCCATCGCCTCTTCCCGCGTCTTGAAGGTCGCAATCTCGCGCTGGGAAAAGGTGTGGAAGTTTTCCATGAAGGCGTGTGGGATGCCCTCCGTGCCGACCCACGCCGTCTTCGTCACAAACGGACGGTCGAGCGCCAGCACTTCTTTAATCCTGGTGGCAACCGCGTGATCCACTGTCGAGCCGGTGTAGTCGGCGAGCGTGACCAGCGATTCGCGCGGGTACTGCGCCGCCGTGAGCCGCAACTCCTCAAGCACAAGCAGCATCTCGCGTGCATTGGCCTGTGAAAAGTCCACCAGCAGAATCTCCCTGCCTCGATGCTCAATGAATCGTACGCGATCATCCATTGCGGACCCCGAATGGTTTTCCCTGTGTTCCTCAGTGCTCCCTGTGGTTAAGTTTTCATCCACCGCCAGGGGGCCCAGAGGATCGGCGCCGAAATCTAAGTCAACAGCGATTCCACGACACTGTAAGCCTCACTCAGCGCCGAGTCCAGCGCCGCCGCGTCCTTTCCGCCCGCTTCCGCCAGATCCGGACGCCCGCCGCCCTTGCCGCCAACCTTCTGCGCCACCGGGCCGATGACTTTTCCCGCCTGAATGCGGCTGGTCAGGTCTTTGGTTACGCCGACGATCAGCGAAACGTTGCCATTCGACGCCGAGCCCAGCACGACCACGGCGGAGCCAAGCTTGTCGCGAAGCTGATCGACCAGCGTGCGCATCTGCGCGCGCTCCAGATTATCCACCCGGTAGGTCAGGACTTTGACGCCGCGAACTTCTCTGACTTTTTCGCCGATGTTGGCTGTGCTCGACGATGCCGACTTCATCCGCGCCTGATCAAGCTCGCGCGTGAGGCGCTTGATTTCGGCATCTTTCTTTTCGAGTTCCAGCGTCAAGGCCTCGGCCGGAGAAACCGTATCTACCTCGGACGAGGGTGCCCCATCCTTGCGCGTTCTGTGCGCGAGGGTGGGACCAACGAGACTCGCAACCACGCCTTCCAGTTCGTGATCTTTGCGGAAGTGGCGCAGCGATCCTTCGCCAGTCACGGCCTCAATGCGCCGCACGCCCGATGACACGCTTCCCTCTTTCAAAATCTTGATCAGCCCGATCTCGCCCGTAGCGCCGGTGTGCGTGCCACCGCAAAGTTCCGTCGAAAAATCTCCGATCTTGATCACGCGCACCCTGTCGCCGTATTTCTCGCCGAACAGCGCCATCGCGTGATACTCATTGACGGCCACGTCAATCGGAACGTTCTCGATAATCTCGACGCGTTCGTTGCGCAGAGCTTCCTTGTTGATGATGTCTTCGATATCCTGCAACTCTTCGTCTTCGACGCCGGTGAAGTGTGAGAAATCAAAGCGCAGATGATTGGGCGCGACCAGCGACCCCGCCTGCTTCACATGCTTGCCTAGCACTTCTCTCAGGCCGGCGTGGAGCAGATGCGTGGCCGTGTGATTGCGCATGGTGGCCTCGCGAATCGCGGTGTCGACAACCGCATCCACTTTCTGCCCAACGCGGAGGGTGCCCCACCCTACCGCGTTTTTTGCGGAGGGTGGGTTTTTCACCACAACCTGATGCGCGCGCACGCCCTGAACCGGGTAATAGCATCCAGTCACTTCAGCGACGACAGTATTGTGATCGTCGGAGTAGAGCCATCCGCGATCGCCGACCTGCCCGCCGGACTCGGCATAGAAGGGCGTGTGATCGAGGATGATCTCACCGGACTCGCCGGGCTTGAGTCCCTGCGCGCCTTGGCTACCCTTGATGATGGCGAGAATCTCGCAGTTGTCCGAGCGCGTCTGACGATAGCCTTCGAAGGCTGACTTCGGGAGCTGCTGGTAAGCAGGATTGGCCGTCTGCTTGGCCGCTCCTTTCCAGGAGGCGCGAGCGCGTTCACGCTGCTCGGCCATCGCGCGGTCAAAACCAGCTTGGTCAAAAGCGATCCCTTGATCGCGCGCCGCGTCCTGCATGAAGTCGAGCGGCATGCCAAACGTGTCGTAGAGTTTGAACACATCCTCGCCAGCGAGCGTTTCCGCGGAAAACTTGAGCAGGTTCTCGAGTTTCTCCAGGCCCACGTCCATCGTGTGGGCGAATCGCGTCTCCTCCACGAGCACAGTCTTAGAGACTCGATCCGTCGTTTCGTTCAGCTCCGGATACGCATCCTGCATCAGGTCGCGGACAGCGGGCACCATCTCGTGGAGGAACGGCTTCGTTTGCCCGAGCAGCCGTCCATGCGTGATCGCGCGCCGGATGATTTTGCGCAGAACATAGCCACGGCCTTCGTTTGCAGGAAGCACACCATCGGAAATCAGGAACGTCGCTGCGCGTGAATGATCCGCAATCACGCGCAGGGAAGCTGCTAATTTGTGGTCTGGCCAATACGAGGCGTGTATCGGGATAGCCGCCCTCAGCGGTTGTGGAGAACGAAGTTCGCCGGTCAACTCCGCTGCTCTCTTGATCAGCGGCGTAAACAAATCCGTCTCATAATTCGAAATCACGCCCTGCAGCACCGCCGCCAGCCGCTCCAGCCCTGCGCCGGTGTCAATCGACGGCTTCGGCAGCGGCGTCAGCTTGCCCGAAGCATCCCGGTCGAACTGCATGAACACCAGATTCCAGAGTTCGACATACCGTCCGCAATCGCACCCGAATGTGCAGTCTGTATGGCCCTGGTCGCTGGCCTCCACGCCCATGTCATAGTGAATCTCGCTGCAGGGGCCACAAGGGCCGGTGTCGCCCATCTGCCAGAAATTGTCCTTCGTGCCAAACTCGAAGATGCGATCTTTCGGCACACCTTGCCCAAGCCACAGGTCGTAAGCTTCGGCATCGCGCGGGACTACGTTTTCACCCTTGAAGATGGTGGCGTAAAGCTTCTCTTTATCAATCTCAAACCACTCCGGTGAAGTAATCAACTCCCACGCGTAGGCGATGGCGTCTTTCTTGAAGTAGTCGCCAAAGGAAAAGTTTCCCAGCATCTCGAAAAACGTGTGATGACGATTGGTGAAGCCGACGTTTTCCAGATCGTTGTGCTTGCCGCCCGCCCGCACGCATTTCTGCGAAGTCGTTGCCCGCGCGTGGTCTCGCTTTTCGAGGCCCAGGAAAACGTCCTTGAACTGGTTCATGCCGGCGTTGGTAAAGAGCAGCGTCGGGTCGTTCGCCGGGACCAGCGACGAGGAGTGCACCTCGCGGTGTCCCTTCTGAATGAAGAAGTCCAGAAACTTGCGGCGAATTTCGGAGCCGGTGAGCATGGGGGCTGAACTGTGCTGAACTGTAAAGCTAAATTCTAAATGATAACCACAGTTCGGCTGGGGTTGTTCGGCTGCGATCTGCAGGAATTCGACGGGAAGAATGCAGAATAACAATAAGGGCAGGCGAGCACGCGGCTCCCGTCGCCGCATGAGCGCAGCAGCAGGACGGGCGAGTCGCCGTCCCCACACTCAGAAGTAAAAGTAATGACGGGCAAGGACACGCCCGTCTTTACGCAACGTCACGGCACACTACTTCGCCACGTCTTCGGTTTTCTCGGCGCCCTTCTTCACGCCCTTGCCGACTGCCTTTGTGCCCTTTACCACGCCCTTGCCGGTATCCTTACCCGCGGTCTTAGTGGCGGCGCCGGTTTTGTCGGCGGCCTTTTCGGTCCCTTTGCCCGTGTCCTTGGCAGCTGTCTTCGTGGCCTTGCCGGTATCCTTGGCGGCAGTTTCGGTGCCTTTGCCAGTATCCTTGGCGGCGGTTTCGGTGCCTTTGCCAGTGTCCTTGGCGGCGGTTTTGGTGGCGTCGGCAGTCTTCACGGCTGCCGTCTTGGTGGCGTGCGCCGTCTTCTTCGCGGCTGTGTCGGTGGCTTTGCCGGTATCATCGGCTGCCTTCTTCATGTCGTCGCCCGCCTGGGCATACGAGAACGCTGTCAAAGCCAGTAGTGCGGCTGCGATCATCAAACAGAACTTCGTTTTCATAGTTCCTCCAAAGAAATTGCCGAAATCTTTAATTGCCAAGTTGTATCAGAGTCATGGGGGGCACGCAACCAGGGCATTCAGTGGGACGCCTCGGAAGTCTCGTTCTCGAGTTCAGTGAGAGTTTCTTCGTCCACGTCCCATTTCTTCAGGATGGCGAAGATGGTTTTCGATCCGAATCCGGCGCGCATCAACTGGCGGAAAATGCGGGCTGCCTGCTTCTGATCTCTGTCCTTGGGCTTCTGCAGGCGTTTGCGGCGAAGATAGTCGCGCGCGAGATTTTCTTCTTTCACGCCGTCATAGACGGATGAAACGGCCTTTTCGATGACGTCGCCATGCACTCCCTTGGCCTTGAGGTCGTTGATCACACGCATGCGCCCGAATTTCTCGTTGTCGCGGCGATACGACGAAAAAGCCGCTGCATACTTGGCGTCGTTCAGATAACCCTGATCCTTCAGGCGAACCACAATCAGTTCCACCAGCGTCTTGCCGATTTCCGTATCGGCTTCCACCCGATTCCGCAGCAGTCGCTTCAGTTCCGCGACCGAGCGCATGCGGCGCGCGAGAGCCCCCACGGCATAGTCGTAAAGTTCGGCTTCGGTGAAGAGTTTTCTGGGTCGGCCAAACGCCATGCCTACACGATAGCGCGATACCGGGCTTGGGGGTTAGCGCTCATTGGCTTCGGCTGAAGGGGTGGAAATCCCGAATTCTCCTCGGCATTATTTTGCCGGCGCGGAACCCGGAAACGCCGGCGCGGGCGGCACCGGCGACACAAGCGGCATGGTTGCCGTCGGCGCGCTCGCCCCGATGGGTGTGACCAGCGCCGTTTTTGCCGAGGCTGGCAACTTGTCGGCATTGGCTAGCAGCAACGCGATTTGCCACATCTGAGTTTCAGAAAGCGATTTGCTGAAGCCGGGCATGCCGCTCAGACGAATGCCGTTGAAGACCTTCCAGTAGCTCTCGCCCGGCTCATCGTCGGTCACGCCTTTGCCCTCAAACAGCAGCGGCGGCCGCGGATACATGCCCGCCGCGATCGCCGTCTTCGGCGTCAGCGGCAAGCCGTGGCAAACGGCGCAATGCTGCTTGTAAAGCTCGGCGCCGGCCAGGTAGCTGGCTTCGGTCGGCTGAATCGGAACATTCTTCGGCATGTCTTTCGCGATGCGCGCATTCAAAGCCTTGTGCGCAAAGTAATTCTCGAAGGGCATGTCGGAGTCGGTGGTGGCAACGGGAACGCCGCCGCCGGTAAGATACAGATAAAGTCCGAAGGGCACGACGAGGAAACCAAGTATCAGTCCGACGATGAATTTCACTGGTTGATCCTGCCTTTTACTAAGTTTTTACAAATCCTAACACTATCATCCGCATCCAAGTCTTCGAATCGCATACAATTTCGAATACGCCGGCGGCGAGATTTGGCTCAGGTCGTCCGAGACGGAAACAGACATGCGAATTGTTAGCGCGGCGAGCGCGTTTCCCCAGCATTACTACTCCCAGGAGATGTTGCTGGCGGCCCTGCAGGAATACTGGGGCGATCAGATCGAAAACCCGCACGTACTGCGGCGTTTGCATCGTCACGTCGGCGTCGACGGACGCTTCCTCTCCCTCCCCAAGGAAGAATATCTGAAGATGAAAACCTGGGGCGAAGCCAACCGTCACTGGATTCGCACCGCCAAGGAATTGGGCGAGAAAGCGGTGACCGGCGCGCTGGCGGACGCGGGTTTGCATGGCAGAAATCTGGGCGCGTTTTTTTTCGCTTCGGTGACCGGCATCAGCAGTCCATCGATCGACGCGCTCCTGATCAACCGGATGCGATTGTGCCGAAGCATTCGCCGCGTTCCGATTTTCGGCCTGGGCTGTGTGGCGGGCGCGGCGGCCATTTCGCGCGCGGCCGATTATGTGCGCGGTTATCCGGATCAGGTCGCGGTGGTGCTGTCGGTCGAACTCTGCTCGCTCACGCTGCAGCGCGAAGATATCTCGATGGCCAACCTAATTTCCTCCGGACTGTTCGGCGATGGCGCGGCCGCGGTGATCGTGGCGGGCACTGACGCTGATTGCGGACTTTCTGGCCCGAAAATCCTCACGACCCGCTCCGTGTTCTACCCCGATACCGAGGAGATGATGGGTTGGGACGTATCGGAGAAGGGCTTTCGCATAGTTCTGTCTCGCGAAATTCCGAACCTGGTTCGAAAAAATCTGGCGCACGATCTCGACGACTTTCTTGCCGAACGCGGACTGACTCGCGCCGATATCGGCAACTGGGTGCTGCACACCGGCGGGCCGAAGATTCTGGAAGCAACCGCCGAGGCGCTCGGCTTGAAGAATGGTGAACTCGATGTCTCCTGGCAGTGCTTGCGCCGAACCGGCAATTTATCGTCGGCCTCGGTGCTGGTGGTGCTTGAAGAAGTCATGAAAAATCACCGCCCCGAACCAGGCACGCTCGGCTTGCTGGCCGCGATGGGTCCGGGGTTCTGCTCGGAATTCGTTTTGCTGGAATGGTAGGAGACGCTGGCAAGACATTGCGCATCACAACTTTATCGCCAGTAAATCAATGCAGAGCCTTTTTCCCAAACCGTGGGACGTATTCGTAGTCGGCGGCGGACCCGCCGGTCTGGCGACGGCCATCGCAGCGCGCCGTCACGGTTTGAGCGTGGTGGTGGCGGACGGCGCGGTTCCGCCGATCGACAAGCCATGCGGCGAAGGACTGATGCCGGACGGAGTCGAGGCTCTGCACAATCTTGGCATCACGATTTCCGAGGGCGAAGCCTACCCCTGCCGCGGCATTCGTTTCGTGAGCGACGGCGCAAAAGCCGAGGCTAACTTTCCTCGCGGAACTGCATACGGAATCCGGCGCACGCATTTGCATCGCGTCATGTTGGATCACGCGGCGGCGAGCGGAGTTCACATGATGTGGCAAGCGGCGGTCACCGGGCTTCATCCCGAAGGCGTGCTGGTGGCTGGAGAATTGGTCCGCGCGCGTTGGGTGGTGGGCGCCGACGGAACCAGTTCGCGCGTCCGCAACTGGGCCAAGCTCGATCAACACGGGTTGGGCGCAACCTTGGACGCAACCCGGGAAAAGAGTCTGCGTTTTGCGTTCCGGCGCCACTACCGCATCGCGCCCTGGACCAGTTTCATGGAACTGCACTGGGGCCGTCACTGCCAGGTCTACGTCACGCCCGTCGGCCGCGAAGAAGTTTGTGTGGCGCTGATCTCGTCCGGCCAGAAGTTGCGGCTGCGGATTGAAGACGCGCTCGGGGATTTTCCGGAGCTTTGCGCACGCCTGAAAAATGCCGAGCACTCTTCCAACGAACGGGGCGCCATCACCGTCACCCGTAGATTGCGGCGCGTGTGTCGCGGCCACGCGGCGCTGGTGGGCGACGCCTCGGGCGGAGTGGACGCCATCACCGGAGAAGGTCTCTGCCTCGCCTTTCGGCAAGCTACGCTGCTGGGCGACTGCCTTGCGAGCGGAGACCTCGCTCGCTATCAAAAGGGTCATCGCACGTTGATCCGCCGCCCCGCCCTGATGGCTCGCATGATGCTGTTCATGGCCAAACACCGTCATTTGCGGCAACGTACCATGCAGGTATTCCAGTCCAGCCCCCGCTCCTTTGCCGGAATGTTGGCCATGCACGTCGGCGAAGGCTCAACGCGGGATCACATCTCAAACGGAATTGCCTTGGGCTGGGAACTGCTGCGCGCCTGAGGCGTTGCGAGACCATCGGAATCTATCATCAGCGCAAATCTGATGGCGGCTTTCCCTATTCCTGATATTCCGGCTCGCGTTTCCATCCCGAAAGCATGGAGTAGAAATTCGACCAGCCGTGCAGCAGGACCATGATCAGGTGCCCGGGAATAAACGCGACGAAGCCGCACATCGCGGCGAAATGCCACACCCGCGCGAGATGAAACCCGCCGAATAGAAACGCCAGCGACGAAAACTGCGCGGGTTTGTACAAGACGATCCCGGTGAGCAGCGACAGCACGCCGAACCCGATGGTCGAGGTGTACGCGAGTTTCTGCAGCGGGTTGTACTGGCCCGTCGCCGGGGGCTTGGGACCAAAGAAAAAATAGTGCCGCGCCATCGGCCACACGCCGGGAATGTCCCGGGGCGTGAACAGCATGGTGCGGTAGTGGCCGCTGATGACCTGATACGCCACGTACACTGCGCCGCTCGCAACAAAGAACCACATGAACGTGAAGTGCCACTGCAGCGCCCCGCCCAGCCATCCGCCGAGCGTGAGCGACTTCGGTATATCGAGCAGAACTTTCTCTGGAATCTTCGGGCCAAAGCTGGGGAAGGCGCGGAAAATTCGCAGCCCGCTGGTCACCATCACGAACAAGCTGATGGCATTGAGCCAGTGGGTAATCCGAATCGGCAGAGGATGCTCGTAGGCGGCACGAACGAGGTCAGGCTCCTCTGGCTTCGCCACCGGCTGGGCCGGCGCAGGTTCGGCGGCAACCGTCTCCGGTTTCGCTTCGACGCCTTCGACCGCGCCGGACTTGGCCGCCGGAACGGACCCCGGATGCGGACCCGCATCCTTATTCTCTTCGTGTTCTTCTTCGTTCGACATCACAGTCCTCCGAACCAGCTATAGCCTTGGTCCTCCCAGTAGCCGGTCTTATCGGGCTTCAGAACATTGGTCACACGGATGGTGTTCAGGTACTTGGCCTGCTTGTATCCCAGCTTGGTTGGCATCTGCAGGCGCAGCGGCGCGCCATGTCCGCGATCGAGCGGCTGCCCATACATCTCATAGCAGAGCAGCGACTGCGGATGCAGCGCCGAAGCCATATCAATCGACTCGTAGTAATCGTCCGCGCACTCGACCTCCAGAAAGTTCGCACCGGTATTCGCTCCCACCAATGCAAGGAAGTCGGATATGCGCGCGCCTCCAAAAGAGCCGATGACGTCCCAGCCCTCCACACAGACATGCAGCGTGTTCTGGCTGATCTTGGGCAGCGCCTGGACCTGCGCCAGCTTGTATTCGCCAGGATGCTGCACGTCGCCCTCAACCGTCAGCGTCCACTTCTCCAGATCGACCTGAGGGTCGACAACGTCGTAGTAGTTGTAGGGAAACTTCGCAAACGGGACGACCTCTGCGTTCGAGAACGTCTGAGCCGGATGCTGCGAGCGGAACATGACACCCGATGCCCAGTCGCTAAACCGAACCCCCGCTGCCACCAGCCGGTCGCTCACCTTGGGGAACGCAAAAACGCCCAGCGCAGCCACGGGCGCCAGCTTCAGCAGTTGACGGCGACTCTGCCGTTTCAGGTCCTTGTCTTCGAGTCGAGTGATCATGTTGGCCTTCCAGAGAGCAGACCTTAGCACAAAATGGGATTCGGAAGTGGGCACTAAGTTACAAGGCCGTCGTTGGTCGTCGGTCGTTCAGTCGGTAACCACTCCACTTCTACTCCGCCCCGTGTTGCGCCAGACACGGTCGCGTTTCCGCAGACACACGATCCCGCTTGCGCCCGATCTTAACCTGATTCTTTTCAATCGGCCAGCTCTGGCTCCCCGCTTGCTTTCTCTCTCTGCGAAAGCACGGAGGCAATCATGGAAACGATGCTGCAAGGCCTGGTCATCATCGGCGGTCTGACCTTCTCCCTGGCCGCGTCTCTGCTAATCGAAGAACTCATCTTTGGACGAATCGTCCGCGTGGCCTTCGCCCGCCGCCCGGAAGTTCCTAAACATTCTTCTGAACACGCCCAAAAGAATTGAAAGGAGCACCACCATGCTGTTACTGAAATATTTGCTGTTGAGTGCGGGAATCGCAATGTTTGTGATCGCCGCCGGAATTCTCACCTACGACGCTTACCTGCTGATTGCCTGGCAGCGCAGACGTTTGCATCCAGACCCCGAAGCCGGCGCGCCCGGCCCCGCTCCCGCAATGCGCTGGCGCACCTCGGCCGCGCTCGTAATGCTGGCCTGGGCCCCGCTGCTGATCTCGGCTGGCATCGTGATCGTCCCCAGCGGTATGGCCGGCGTGCGCGTCAGCCAGACCAAAGGCACGCTGGCCGGGACTCTGTATCCAGGAGTCCACTTCGTGGTGCCGCTGGTCGAGCGCGTCGAACTGTTTAACACCCGCGACCAGTTGTTCACCACCGGCATCAGCGAAGATGGGCTCGCAAAAGGTGTGGCAAAAGGCGAAGCGCTGCACGTGCAAGCGAAAGAAGGACTCACCCTCGGCCTCGCCATCACCGTTCGTTACCAGATTGATCCCAAGCGTCTCGACTACATTGAAGCCAATCTGCCGCAGCCGCTGGAGAAGGAGATCGTGCCGCCCGTGGTTGCCACCGCTTGGCGTGAACTGGTGCCCGGCTATACCGTGCGCGAAGTTTTCTCCGCCAAGCGCGAAGAAGTTCGTCAGCGCTCCGCCGAAATCATCCGCAAACGGCTGGGCGTCGACGGCATCGTGGTGAAAGAGGTCATGCTGCGCGACATCGAGCTTCCCGAAGAGTATGCCAAGGGCCTCGAATCGCTGTTGCTGAAAGAACAAGAAAACGACCGCATGGGCGTCGAGACCGAGATCCACCAGAAGCAGGTCAAGATCGCCGAGGCCGACGCCGACGCAACCAAGGTGCAAGAAGTGAAACAGGCTGAGGGACAGGCTGCCGTCCGCGTGCTGCAAGCCAAGGGCGAGTCCGATGCCATGCAGTACACGCTGCCGCTGAAGGAGAAACAGATTGAGCAATCGAAGCTCGAAGCCGAAGCGCGCAAGGAAGCTACGGTGAAGAATGCTGAAGCGGCCGGCGAGGCCAAGCTCATCGATAGCAAAGCGGAGGGGGAACGCCGCAAACTTCTGGCACAAGCCGAGGCCGAACGCATTCGCTTGACCGCCTCCGCCGACGCCGAGCGCATGGCGAGCGAGGCCGCGATCATGAAGCAGAATCCGCTGCTGATCAACAAAATCGTAGCCGAGCGCCTCTCCGACAAATTGCAGGTAATGATGGTCCCGGCGGACGGCAAATTTTTCTTCAACGACATAATGCACGGAATGAGTTCTCCGAACCACGTAAGCCAGGCGGAAGACATCGATGGAAAGTCTCAACAATAGCCTCTGATCACGTAGCGACGGACGCATTCGTCCGTCCGGCCCGCGCAGGGCGCGGCAGCGATGGCAATCGAAGCACCCTTTGCCGAACTGCGCTGGGCGGACGAATGCGTCCGCCCCTACGCGAATTGACGATGCGGACCACCTGGGTGACGAGATGAACGGGAGCCAATCAACCACGCGCTATAATCAGCGCATTCCACACATGCGAGCGCGAACGTCCAGCGGTCTGCGGCTAGGTTGGCTGACTTCGTTCTTGCTCGCGACCATTTTTCTTCCGTCGTCTTTATGCGCTTCGAGTCTCGGAGACACGGCCCGTCAACTGGCGCACAAGATCGCCGCGGACGCCGGGCCGGGCGCCGTTGCGCTTGAGGTCACCAACCGTTCGTCGCTCGACGATAAATCCGTGCGCGAAGTGCATAGCGCTCTAGAAGCCGAGTTGCAAGTCGAAGGCGTGCACACCGCTAAGGCCGAGCAAGCGATGGGAACAGTCGAGGTCGTTCTCTCCGAGAGCCTGCGCGAATACGTTTGGACAGCCGAAATTGTGATCGGCTCCGATGAGAAGAAAGTCGCCATTGTCTCGTTACCGCGATCGCCAAATGGGGCGTCATTTGCTCCCGCGTTGCCGATCGTCCTGAAATCGACTTTTCTGTTCGCGCAAGAACAAACAATGCTCGACGTCGCTTTCGTCGAAATGCCGGGTGGATCTCGCCTGCTGGTGCTCGATGATGGCGCGGTTGCGATCTATCGTCGTCAGGGAGCGAATCCTGCCGGACGCTGGGACCTGGAAGCCTCTTTACCCATCGCTCACTCGCGCACCTTTCCTCGCGATTTGCGCGGACGCCTCCTGCTGCGCCGCGATCATCTGTTCGACACCTACCTGCCTGGAACGTTCTGCCGAACAAACTCCAGCGCAGTCGCGCCCCTTACCCTAACCTGCACCGATACCGATGATCCGTGGCCCCTGGCGCCGGAGGACGGCAGCGTGCGCGCTTTCTATGCTGCCTCGCGCAACTTCTTCACCGGAGCACTCGCGCCCGGCATCGGAAAAGTTTCCAACGTTCCTTCGTTCTATTCGGCAGCCGCCCTTCCGCGACCTAATTACACGCTATGGGCGTTCGCCGCCGTGGATGGATCGCTGCATCTCGTCGATGGAATAACGGACCAGGCAATCCGCGGCGCAAAATCAAAGTGGGGCAGCGATCTGGCTGCGGTTCACTCCAATTGCGGCACTGGCACGCAGTTGCTGGTCTCAGAAAGCGAAAACCTTGGGCACGGGGATACGGAGCGTGACGGCCTGCGCGCGTTTGAGATTCCCGATCGCGATCCGGTGGTTGTCAGTGCAACGGCAGAGCTCGACGGACGAGTCGTCGCGCTGTGGCCGGAAAGCAGCGGCAATGGTGCGGCCGCCATCGTAAAACGAAAAGACACGGGATGGTATGAGGCGTATCGCGTATCGATTTCTTGCGGCAATTAGCCCCGCTCGTGCAGGCATGGACGCGAGTGCAGGGACGGGCACTGGTGTGGGGACGGGCGCCCTCGCCCGTCCAGGCCGAGCAATGCTCGGCAGCTGCCGGCGGTCATGGCAACTTTGGATCAGCCGTAGGCTGCCGTGCGCGGCCCTGATCATGTCACTCATCGCCTCAACGACTGCAACAGCCGAGACGCGTCCGCACTACGGCGGGACCCTCCGCGTCATGCTGCAGTCAGCGCCCGACACGCTCGACCTACCCGCGAACGCCGCGCTCGCCGACTACTGGAACACTGCCCGCACGCTCTCGCTGATCGGCGATACTCTGGTAAAACTCGACGCGCAAGACCGTCCGCAGCCCGCGCTGGCCGTGGCGTGGCAGAGTGACCCGAGCGCCCGGCATTGGCAATTCACGCTGCGCCGCGGAGTGAAATTCCATGACGGCAGTGCAGCTTCGCCCGCTGCGATCGCGCAGATTCTGGGCGCACTCCATCCCGGCTGGAATGTGCGCGCATCGGCGGATTCGTTGTCGATCGACTGTGAAACGGCCATGCCTTCGCTGCTCGCCGAACTGGCGCTGCCGCGCAATCTCCTGCTCAAGCGCGGTATCAAAGACACTCGGATTCCCATCGGCACCGGCCCGTTCCTCGTTGCCGAGTGGGAGCCGGGCAAGCTGCTCAAGCTCGCCGCGAGTGAAGAGAGCTGGGCGGGACGTCCTTTTGTCGACGCAGTCGAGATCGAATTCGGCAAATCGCTGCGCGATCAGGCCATCGCGCTCGAACTGAACAAGACCGACATAATCGAAGCTGCGCCGGAGGCGGCCAACGGATCGCAGCGGCACGGCGCATCGTCATCGTCGTCATTGTCGTTGCCCGTGGAATTGCTGGCCCTGGTTTTCTCCGCAAACTCAAGGGCGCAGGACCCTCGCCTTCGGGAAGCGCTGGCGCTTGCCATCGATCGCAAGCCCATCCAGTCCGTACTACTGAAAGGCGCTGGAGAACCCGCCGCCAGCATTCTTCCCAACTGGATGACGGGCTACACGGCAGTCTTTTCCTCGCAGTCAAATCCGCAACGCGCCCGGGCCGTACTCGCGGACTCGCGTCAACCCGCACTCAATCTGAGCTACGATCCCAGAGACCCACAAGCCCAACTGATTGCCGAACGTATCGCCCTCAACGCGCGCGAAGTTGGTATCACTGTGCAAGTATCGTTGTCGGGAGCAGAGGACATCCGCCTGATGCGCGTAGTGCTGCCGAGTTCCGATCCCGCCACGTCGCTCGGCGAAGCCGCGCGGCAACTGGGATTGCCGCAGCCAGCGCTCCCGACGCCTCGCGGCAGCTCTCTCGACGATCGTTCTTTGGACGATCTGTATCAAGCCGAGCGCAGTTTGCTCGATGGATACCCCGTCATCCCGCTTTTCCATCTGCCGGTGGCGAGTGCAGCGAGCGAGCGCGTGCGCGACTGGGCGCCGGATCAACTGGGGCAATGGAACGAAGCCGGGGCTTCGTTGGGTGATCTTTGGTTGGCGAGTCTTTCATTGGCCGATCAGCGCTTGGCGGGTCCGCCACCGGCCGATCAGCGCCCCTATGGTCCCCAGCCCGAGGCGGGCTCGCGATGAGCTTCCGCAAAAAGCTCCTTCTGTTATTTGCGGCGACGGTGCTGCTGTGCGTCGCGGTCATTTCGGCATCCGTGTATGGCACCATCCGCCGCTCGTTCGAGCAGGCAGATCAGGACCGCGCGAATGCGGTCGCGGCTCAGTTTCGATCGGAGTTCCAGCGGCGAGGGTCGGAGGTTGCGCGCAAGGTCGAATCGGTTGCCGCGAGCGAGCCCGTGCAGCGCATCGCGCTTGACATAAACCGTGGCGCAACGGACTCAGGTCAGTACGTAGGCGAAGCGCACGCACTCGCGGGTCAGCAGCAGCTCGACTTTCTGGAACTCGTCGAAAGTCGCGGCACCATCCTCTCCTCCGCGCAGTGGCAGGCGAAATTCGGATATCCCGAAGTCGCGATTCCCCAAACCGCCCAGGCAACGACTCCCGCGGCCGCTGTCCCGGCCGGAGCGTTTCTGAAACGCGAAGAGCTGCCGGACGGCCCCACCCTCGGCCTGTTTGCCGTACGCGTGGCCCGCGTCGGAGAACAACCTTTGTACGTGATTGGCGGCGAGCGGCTCGATCAGGGCTTTCTCTCGACGCTCGACATTCCCGCCGGGACACGCGTCCTGCTCTATCAAAACCTGGACGAAAAATGGAATCCGAAATCGCTGCTCGATTTGAACGGGCCGGCCGCCGGCGCCGGCAAAATCGCTCCTCTGGTCGCGAAGGTACGCGATACACTGCAGGAATCTCAGGACGTCATCCATTGGACTTCCGACGCCGCTGACGCCGAAGTGTTTCACGCCATCCCGCTGACCGGACCCATCTTCAGTGCGGTGAATCCCAACCCAAACTCGGCAAATCCGAGCGGCGCGAATCAGCAACTGATGGGCACTCTGCTGGTCGGCACCTCGCGGCGTCCGCTGATCGAATTGCAGAGGCAGGTCGTCTCCACCGCCATGCTGGTCGGCGGTGTCGGAATTCTGGTGTCAGTACTGGCCAGTCTGTGGTTCGCAGCCCGTGTCACACGCCCGGTCGTCTCGCTGGCCGAGGCTGCGCGCCGGGTCGCCGCGGGTGATCTTGGCGCCAAGGTCGATGTCGAATCAAGCGATGAGTTGGGTGAACTGGCTGCTTCGTTCAATCGCATGACGGAGGATCTTGCTCAGCAAAAAGACCGCACTCTTCAGGCCGAACGCGTGGCCGCCTGGCGCGAATTGGCACGGCGATTGGCTCACGAATTGAAGAATCCCCTTTTCCCCTTGCAGGTTACGGTTGAGAATCTGATGCGCGCGAAACAGAAATCACCCGAGATGTTCGAGGAAGTTTTCCACGAAGGGACGGCGACTCTCCTGGCGGAAATCGACAATCTGAAAATGATCGTCGGCCGCTTCAGCGAATTCTCCAAGATGCCGCAGCCCCAGCGCTGTCCAACGCAGGTGAACGACGTGGTGCACTCGGTGCTGCGCGTCTTTCATGCGCAATTGCACGACAAGGACAAGAATCAGATTGCCGTGCACACCGAGTTGGCCGAAGCGTTGCCCGAAATTTCAGCCGATCCCGATCTGCTGCATCGTGCGCTGCAAAATCTGGTGCTCAATGCCATCGACGCCATGCCGCAAGGCGGAGAACTCACGATTCGCACCGGGAATCTCGGCGATCGGGTTGAACTTCTGGTCTCCGATACCGGCTCCGGTCTGACCCAGGAAGAATGTGGGCGCTTGTTCACTCCTTATTACACGACCAAGCAGCATGGTACTGGGCTCGGACTGGCAATTGTGCAGTCGGTGGTGAGCGATCACGGTGGCAAGATTTCCGTCGAGAGCACGAAAGAAAAAGGAACGACGTTTCGCATCGAATTACCGTGCGAACCACAGCGTAGCGCCGGCGTCCTCGCCGGCCACGATGGCGCATGAAGGAGAAAAGCCGTGGCGCAAAAAGCGCACTTGCTGATCGTAGATGACGAGCCCAACACGCTGGCTTCGCTGTCGCGGGCGTTTCGTCTGGAAGGGCATGAAGCCGCTGTTTGCGACAACGCAAACAAGGCTCTGGAACTGGCTAAATCGCAGTCTTTCGACTTGATCCTCTCCGATGTCGTGATGCCCGGCAAAGATGGGCTCGCGCTTCTCGAAGAACTCAAAGCGCAAGGCGTGCCGACTCCGGTCGTCATGATGTCGGGCCAGGCGCACATCGAGATGGCCGTGCGCGCAACCCGGCTCGGCGCACTCGACTTCCTGGAAAAACCGATCTCCACGGAAAAATTGCTCCTCACCGTGGAGAACGCGCTGAAGCTCGGCCGCCTCGAGCGTGAGAATCGCGACTTGGAACGCCGCCTCGGTAAACATGAGATCGTCTGGAAAGGCGAGACCATGCGCCGGGTGATGGCGCAAGTGGAACGGGTCGCCGCGAGCGAAACGCGCGTCTGCATTCTTGGTGAGACTGGCACGGGAAAGGAGCTCGTAGCGCGCACGCTGCACGAGCGCAGTCCGCGCGCCGGCGCTCCTTTCGTCACGCTGAACTGCGCGGCGGTTCCGGCCGAGCTGATTGAATCCGAATTATTCGGCCACGAAAAAGGATCGTTCACCGGCGCCGCCGGCCGCCATCTCGGCAAGTTCGAACAAGCCCAGCACGGCACCATTTTCCTCGACGAAATCGGCGACATGCCGCTTACCATGCAAGCCAAACTGCTGCGCGTGCTGGAAGAAGGCGAGGTGGAGCGCGTCGGCGGCGAGCGCGCCATCGCCGTGGATGTGCGAGTCGTCGTCGCCACGCACCGCGATCTCGAAGCGCAGGTGCGCGACGGCAAATTCCGGCAGGATTTGTTTCACCGCGTCTTCGTCTTCCCCCTGCGCCTGCCCCCGTTGCGCGAACGCCGCGAAGACATTCCGGCGCTGATCGAGCACTTCGCCCTGCAGGTAAGCGCCACCAACGGATGGAAGCCCATGCGCTTTACCGCCGACGCCATGGCCGCTCTGCAAGAGCATCCATGGCCCGGCAACGTCCGCGAACTCAGAAACGCCGTCGAGCGGCTGATGCTGCTGGCGACTTCCGACGAAGTCACCGCGGAAACCGTGGCGCTGGCACTGCCCACGTCAATCGCCAGCTTAGATTCCGCAACAGCCGGCGCCGGCCCGCTAGCCGAACGCGTGCGCGCCTTCGAGAAACAAACCATCCTGACAGAGTTGAAACGCAATCACCACCAGATCTCCAACACGGCGCGCGCGCTGGGACTGGAACGATCGCATCTTTACAAGAAGGCAGAGCAGGTGGGGATTGATTTGAAAGCGGTAAAGAACGAGGGCGACCATTGAGTGCTCAGATTTGTCATCCCGAGCGAAGCGAAGGATGACAATCCTATTCAGGTCGTGAATTTATTGGAAACGGCGCTAAGTCCATTTGCAATTTCCATCTCCCACAGACGACAATCCAATCGTGCCCAGCACCAGCTTTTATCAGGAGCCCCAAGCCGCCAGCCCCTTCCGTCAGGGCGCGCTAGTAATTGCGACGTTGGCCAACCCGCGCGAGAAATTCTGGGGCGCGATTCTCCATCTTTCGGGCGAAGGCGTCAGCCTGCGCGGCGTCGATGTCGCGTCTTTCGACGATCTGGCATCGCAGATTAAGAACGGCGAGCCCTTCACCTCCGGCGTTGTCTTCTTTCCCATGCACCGCGTGGAGCGCATGGAACTCGATCTTCCCGAGGGCAACATCCTCTCGCTCGCCCAGCGCTTCGCAGAAAAAACCGGACAGGACCCCGCCCCGCTTCTGGTAAGCGAGTTTCTCCACAGCGCCGGAGGACATATGGGAGGAGAACACCCCGGAGAAAAGCCGCGGTGAACTACCGGCAGATCCTGACCGCGCCCAACCAGCTCACGCTGCTGCGGATGATTTTCCTGCCCTTCATCGTCATCAACCTGGTCAAGCACGATTTCAAATGGGCGCTGGCGCTGTTCATTCTCGCCGGAATGAGCGACGGTCTCGACGGCCTCCTCGCCCGCACTCTGCATCAGCAAACCCTGCTTGGCCAGTATCTCGATCCCATCGCCGACAAGCTGCTGATGAGCACCATGTTCCTCGTGCTCTCGATCGAACGGATGATTCCCTGGAAATATACGGTGGTGGTGTTCAGCCGGGACGTCTCCATCCTGATGATCAGCGGCGTGCTGTTCATGATCGCCGGCCTGCGCGATTTTCGCCCCAGCATCTTCGGCAAAGCCAACACCTTCGCGCAAGTGGCCGCAATTTTCTTCGTTTTGCTGCTGCTTATCGAGCCCGTCCGCTGGGTCTGGATTGCCCGCACCACCTTCCTGCGCGCCACGTTTATCTTCCATCGTCTCCGCCGTGCACTATGCATTCCTGGTGCAGCACCGCCTGCATGCGCCAGCCCCTGCCAACGAGTCTCCGCCAGCTTCTCAGACTCCTGAGCGTGTATAGTGCAGGGCTGTGAGTCTGTTGAACCACATTAAAAGTGTCCCCTTGAAATCACATTAGAAGTGTCCCCTTTTAGAGTTCCTTCGGCGAGGAGGGACTCAGATTGGGGAGAACGGGATTGAGCAGGAAAGAGCTGAGCCG
>Ga0074044_10001772_pt1 | contig 19202 bp, 13 predicted proteins | sample BogForMeECP23OM1_FD_94443 | JGI IMG/M metagenome (GOLD analysis project Ga0074044, IMG submission 94443) | Bog forest soil microbial communities from Calvert Island, British Columbia, Canada - Bog Forest MetaG ECP23OM1 | ecosystem: Environmental > Terrestrial > Soil > Wetlands ...
GCCGCGATGGTGCCGACGGTCGCCCCCACGCTCGTGGCGACGGCCTGGTATTGATAGGTGGTCGTCGCGGACGCGGGAACGATCCAGAACGGAACGAAGCTGAGGCGCTCCTCGGCAATCTTCGACTCTTCCAGGAAGTGCCGGTGGAAGAAGCCCTGGTCGAGAAACGCGCGGACGGTCTTGAGCGCCGCATCCCGGTCCGCGACCGCGAGCGAGAGCATCGTGTGCTTCGAGATCTCCTTCCAACCCTGGCCACCGAGAGTGATGGAGCCACCGCAGTAGTCGCAGGTGATGTCCATCTCTCCGAACGTCGGCTTGATCGGGGCGCCGCACGAAGGACACTTGAGTTCCTGGACCCCGGCGCTCGCGATCGTGGGCGTCGAGGAGGTCGCCGTCGGGGAGGACGGGGAAGGGGCCATCCCCGCGCCCTGGACGGGGGTCCCGCACTTCATGCAGAACTGTGCGTCGTCGGGGATCTGGGCACCGCACTTCTTGCAATAGGCCATCCTCCAAACCTCCTATCGGTGCGAGTAGCGCTCGGCTGGCCTCGGGGGATTAGAGCGCCGCTCCGCAATTGGGGCAGAATTTGCCGGTTGTCTGAGTATCCATCCCACACTTGGGGCACTTGCGAGAGGCGGGAGCAGCGGGAGCAGCGGGCGCCGCGGGAGGAGCGAGAGAGGCACCGCAATTCGCGCAGAACTTGACTCCCGGAGCATTCGGCTGGCCGCACTTGGGGCACGGCGAGCCCTGCGCCACGGGGGCCGGTCCACCCATCGGGTTCCCGCAGTTCGGACAGAACCTCACTCCGGCCTGCACGAGCGTCGCGCACTTGGGGCACGGCTGGCCGGGTCCCGGTCCGTACGCACCCTGCATCTGGCCGGCCATCCCGTAGCCGATGCCGAGTCCCGCACCGAGTCCGACTCCCGCGCCGGCCAACGAGCCGGCGGCGCCCGAGGGGTTCGCCGCGGCGGTGGTCATCGCTTGACCCGCCTGGTACTGCATGTAGTTCACGCCGAGGACGCTCATCTCCGAGCGGGTGTCGACGGCCTTCTGTACGTTGTCGGGGAGGTTGATCGAGAGTCCCTGGATCTGCTTGATCTCCACGCCGAGCGGCCCGAAGTGCTGCGGCGCGAAGCCGAGCACCGCCTGCTCGATGGTCGTCAGCTGGGTCGCGAGGTCGGTGACCCGCATTCCCTGGTCCTTGAGCTTCCCGAGGCTGTTGTAGACCAGGATCACCATCTGGTCGCGCAGCCGCGACTCGACGTCGGCGCTGGTGACCGCCCCGAAGGTGCCCACGAACTGATTGATGAAATTGTCCGGCGCCCCGACGTTCCAACGGTATTGGCCGAAGACGCGCAGCTGCACCAGGCCGAAATCCGCGTCGCGGAAGACGTACGGTTCGGCGCTGCCGAACTTCCCGTCCAGGATGCGGCGCTGCAGGTAGTAGACCTCCGCCTCTTGACGGACGCCGGACAACTCCTTGACGAGCCCTCCGACGATCGGGGCGTTGATGCTCGTGAGCGCATAGCGGTCCGGCTTATCCAGATAAGCGAGGACCTTTCCGTCCCGGTAGAAGACCGCGGTCTCGTCCTGCCGGACGACGACATTGTCGTTCAAGCGGATGTTGCGCGGGACGCGCCACATCACGTTGTTGCCCTTGTAGACGTCCTCCCAGTTGATGGTGGTCGAGCCGAAGAGACTGCCCCCCTTCGCCGGAATCGGATTGTTCGTGACCATTGCTCGAGTTCCTCCCTATTTCCTCGCTACGAGATGCGGATCCCCTCGATGACCTGAACGCGGGCCTTGAACGCCTGGTCGAGTTGATTGACCTGGCCGCGCGCGGTCGCGACGAGCGTGGTCACCGCGGCCGGATTCGACCCCGTCGAAAGCGACGGCAGCGAGGCGATCGTCTGGTTGAGCTGGTCGGCGGCCTGGGCGAACCCGTAGTCGTACTCGTACAAGCGGTCGAGCTGTTGCGGGTTGATGCGCACCGCGGGCGAGATGCCGGTATACCCCTGCTCCGCGAAACGGACCTGGCCCTCCAGGCGGAGGAGGTCGGCGATGATGGGAGCGAGGTCGTAGAGCGCTTGGAATTGGTTCGCGTTCGTCAGCGCGGTGCGGGAATTCTCCACGGTCGTGCGGGCGTTCTTGATCTTGTCCGCCACCTGGATCCGAAGGAAGCTGTCGGCCTCGCGGATATCCTCGCCTTGCCGGTATCCGCGGAATCCGGGGATGAGCAGCTGGAGTCGCTTGAGGGCTCCCCGGTCGCTGTCGACCTTCGGACGGAGGTCGACCGGAGGAGAACCGGCGGGTGCCTGAGTGCCGGTGGAACTGCCTCCCTGGGTGAACAAGGACGACCCGCAGACGTTGCAGTATTGAGAGCCAGCGGAAGCGGCGGACCCGCACTTGGGGCAGCGAAGCGGCGCGCCCGCGGAAGGCGGGGGAGGCGGAGCCGGCGCCGAAGCGTTGCCCGCCATCCTACGGGCTCCGCGGCGGGTTGGAGGGAGGGGACGAGGGGGGAGGAGCGGTGGTGGGGACGCTGGGGGAGTTCGCGGCTGCGTAGGAGAATGCGGACGGGGCGGTCTCGCTCCGCCACTCGGCCCTCGGGACCTGCTGGTTCGCGGTCGCGCGGACCGCGCGCACCCTCCACGCGATCAGGGCGACCGTGACGATCAACACGACGACCAGAATGACGAGGCCCGTGAGCTGGTCGGTGGTCGAGATGCTGCTGATGTAGTACGGCCCGAGGCCCACGGTGAGGAACAGGACCGCGAATCCCATCCCGAAGAATCCCCAGGCGAGCGACCGCTGGTAGCTCGGGTCCCGGGAGAGCGACTCCGCGAGGTAGCATCCGAGCGCAAAGAGGAGCGAAACCACCCCGATCAGAAGGAGGGCGGTGTAGTGCTGGTCCGCGGTGAAGCTGTAGTACAGTAGGAGGAAGACGAGGACCGCCAGCACGAGGAACAGCCCCGTCAGGAGGGCTCCGCTCCACTTGGTGGGAACTGGTTGCAGGGTCGGAGACGTGCCCGTCATCGTTTGGTCGGTGGACGAAACAGCCGGCGCCGCTATAAGAGTTCAGGTCCGGGGTTGGATTCAGAGACGCGGTTCGTCGTCGGTCTTCTCTCGTCGAGGACGAGGGGTCGCCACCGCGGGGGTCGTGGAGTCGGGAACCGGCTTGCTCGCCGACTTTGGCGGTGGCGTGGCGGAAGCGCTGGCCGTGGACCCGGTCGTGGGTTTGCTGAGTGACTTGGTGGGCGAAGCGGTCGGCGTCCGGGAGGGTCCCACCGTCGCCTTGGCCCCTTTCGACGGTGGTTCCGGGCGGCCCGAGGGGGTCGGCTTCGGCGCGTGCGACTCGTGATGCACCGTCTCCGTCTTGGCGGGGGTCGGTTTCCGCTGGAACACCCCTTTGAGGCTGGAGAGGCTGGCGCCCCGCGCGACCGTTCGACCGGAGGGGGTCTGGACGGTGACCCCGTCGAGGGGTCGGGTGCTGTCGGTCGTCACCGACTGTCCGCACTTTGGACAGCTGGAGAACTGGCCGATACAGTGCTGACAGAGTGGGACTCCGCACGAGTGAGCCACGGAGGCGATCCCGCCGCATCCGACGCACCGCGCAGCCGCGGTCGACGGAGTGGAGGGCGAGCCGGACGGCCCCGGCGTATACGCCACCCCGTCGTCCCAGTCGCTCGACGGAGAGGGAATGACGACCGTCTCCATTCCACCGGGGCGTTCCGAAGCAGGGCCGGCGGCGGGGAACTCCTCCGCGCCCCCGGGACTCCCTTCGGCCGCCTCGTGCGCGCGGAACTCGGGTGAATACGCTCCCAGGTCGAGCGCCGCCAACGGCGCGTGCACGGCGGAGCCGGCCTGCTCCACGACCTTGATCACGCGAGCCTTGTAGATGCCCACTCGCAGGGTGCGGACCATCTGGAAGAGCGTCCGCTGCTCCGCCGGGAGCACGAGCGCCTTGCGCGCGAGGTCTTCGACGTCCGGTGTCAGCTTGAGGTTCTCGGGTCGCAGGTCCGCTTCGAGGACGGCTCGCAGGTAACCAAAGAGCCGTTCGATCTGGTCTAGGGAGTAAGCCGGTGGAGACAGAACCGCCACGTCGGCGAGGGTGAGTCCCCGTCGTTCGATTCCGGGCGGCCGATGCTCGATCGCCGAGGTGATGAGGTGGTAGGACGCATTCTCGAGGTCGCGGATCTCGGTGGCGTCGAGCCGGTCGAGGTCGACCTTGGCGTTCCGGCCGATCGCGGTCAGGACCGGCTCGAGAAACTCGTAGGGCACGTGGAGGGTGACGAAGAGGTCGTTCTTGTTGACAGTGCGATTGAGCCGAGCCTCGAGCAGGAGCGCGTCCCGAGCGTGCCGCTGGATCTCGGTGTCGCGCGTTTTCTGGAGCGCGAGTTTCTTCCCATCCTTCGCGGCGGCGTAGTCCGAGTCGAGGGCGAGAGCCCGGTCGAAGCTGGTCTGCGCATCCGCGGGACGCGCGGTCGCGAGGAGGGCCAACCCTCGGCTGGTCCAGGCCTGCTTGTTCGATGGGTCGGCGTCGGTCGCTCGCTCGTAGAACGCGAGCGCCTCGTTCGGATGCTCCATCCGCTCGGCCACGAACCCCGCGCGCAACAGGACCTCGACGCCCGCGGGCTGGAGGGCGAGGGCATGGGCGAACGCCGAGGCCGCCTCGTTCCACGACTGCCGAGCCACCGCGAGTTCGCCCGAGCGGACCCAAAGGCCGACGCTCTTCGGAAGCGATTCCACGCCTTTCTTGACCGCGTCGCTGGCCGGGTCCCACTGTCCGAGACCGCTGTAGGCTTCGGCGAGAAGCAGGTAGAGCGACTCCTGAGGGGGCACCTGAGGGATCGCGGCGCGCAGGAATTCGACCGCCTCCGCGTGCTTCCCTTCGTCCAGCATCGATTTCCCGATCCCCGCGAGGGCGACCGGTGACTTCGGGTCCCGCTGTCGCACCTCGTCGTAGGCCACGCGGGCTTCGGCCGGGCGCTCGAGAGCTCCGAGGATCTCGGCACGCAGAAGGAGGGCGGCGATGCTCGACGGGGAACCGGCGGGGACGGCTTTCATGCCCTCCTCGAGGACCTCGAGCGCCAGGTCCGGTCGACCCGCGTTCAGCCGAAGGCGGGCGCGCCGGGTCGCGATCTCGACCTTCATCATCGGGTCGAGCGACGCGGCCTTTTCGTACGCCTCGTTCGCTTCTTCGGACTTGCCCAAGCTCGCAGCGAGGTCCCCGCGCTCGAGGTGCAGCGTCGCGTCGTGCGCCTCGGGGGCGGTGGAGGCGAGAAGCCGTACCAGCGCCTCGTAGGCCTCCTTGGTCTCCTTCGCGTCGCGATGGAGCCGGTACATCTCAAGGAGGGCCGGACCGTTCTCGGGCTCGAGCAGAAGGATCGCCTTCAGGGAGTAGAGAACCTCCGTGGGACGACCCAGGGCACGGAACGCGTCCGCGCGCGCTTTCCAGGCCGCGAGGTCGTTCGGGTCTTCTTTGAGGAGCGGGTCGGCGATCTGCACCGCCTCGGGGTACTGGCCCGCGAGCAGGAGTGTCTCCGAGAGCGCGAGACGGCCGTGCCGGCTCTTCGGGTCGACCTCGAGCCCGCGTCGGTAGTACGTGATGGCATCCGCGTACGCGCCCTGGGCGCGCAGCGCTTCTGCCACTTCGAAGTAGGCGTGTGGGTCGCCGTGGGCCGCCTGAACGGCCTGCTGCAGCGCGAGCAGGGCCTCGGTCCGATGGCCGGAGCGCAGCAGCAACTGGCCTTTCTTCCGCAGGAAGAGCGGATTGTTCGGCTCTCGCCGGAGGAGGAGGTCGACGAGCTGGAGGGCTCGGGGGTCCTGACCGACCTCGGAAGCGACCTCGGCAGCTCCCCAGAACAGGTCCGCGTCCTCGAGCCCGCCGACGATCGCTCGGTCGTAGGCGGCGATCGCCTCGGTGTAACGACCCGTTTCGCGCAGAGCATGACCGAGTTCCTTGAGGATGTCGTGGCGCAGATGGTTCCCTTCGCGTTCGAGGAACGATTGGTACGCGCGGATCGCGCGATCGGGGTCGTTCACGAGCCGGGAGGCCCGAGCGATGCCGAGCTCGCTCACGTTGGCGGCCTCGGGGTCGCTCGAGGCCCTCTCGTAGGAGACGAGTGCGGTTCGAGCGGCCTGGTCCCGTTCGGCGGACCCTTCGGAACGGTCGTAGGCGAGCGAGAGGTAGAGATTGCCGCGCTCGACCGCCACGTCCGTGCGCGTCGGGTCGAGGCGGAACAGCTCATCGAGGACGGGCGCGAGTTGCGCAGGGTCATCGGTCTTCGCGACGAGCTCCTTCTTCTCGAGCAAGTACGGAAGCCCTCCGGGGTGCGCTTCGAGGAGGGCGTCGTAGGCCCGCACCGACCCGGCGACGTCCCCGGCCGCGGAGAGCGTCCGGGCGAGTTCGAGCTGAGCTTCGAGGTCGAGCGGCTCCTCCGCAAGGACCGCTTCGGCGAACTCGCGGACCACGTCGTTCCGACGTTGGTCGCGTCCGAGCTCGAGGGCTTTGCGGAGTTCGCTGATCGCGTGAGGATGCACCTTCAGCAGCCGGCGGTACGCCTCGATGGCCGCGTCCGGATGTCCGTTCGCGAGTTCAAGCTCGGCGATCCCGCGCAGCGCTTCGAGATTGTCCGGCTGGACGTCGAGGATCGCCCGACAGGAGGTGAGGGCGGTGTCCACCCGGTCGAGCCGCAGCGCGAGGTCCCGCATGTCGAGCAGGTTCTGCAGGTTGCGGGGGTCGATCTGGAGGATCCGCTCCCGGGCGACGAGCGCGAGGTCCGGCGAGGACGCTTCGGAGAGGCGGGCGAGCTCGGTGAGCGCGTTCGCCTCAGGGGCGGTCGTACCTTCCACGATCGCCCTCGCGATCGGGATCGCCTCCTCGGTGCGCCCGAGCTGGAAGAGGATGTGGGCCCGGAGCAGGGCGGTACGGGCATCGTCCGGGTGGGCGGTCCGAACCTTCTCGAGCGGCTCGAGCGCCTCGGCGAGATTACCGACCGCGACGAGGAGCTCCGCTCGGGCGAATTGAAGTTCGAGGTCTTCCGGGTGGGTCTTGAGTAGCTCGTCGCACGCGGCGAGCGCCTGCAGCTCGCCGCCGACCGCGCGAGCGATCGCGAGTTTCTTGTGCAGCGCGACGGAGTGGGTCGGGGCAATCTTGAGGGCTTTGTCAACGTACTGCATCGAGGAGGCGTCGAGGTCCTGGGCCCTCAGGTAGGAGTCGACCGCCTCGTCCGGACGGCCCAGCAGTCGGAGGGCATCGCCCCGGGTTGCCCACAGCCCCTTGTCGTGAGGATTCGCCTCGATCGCACGGTCAACGAGGGTCACGACCTCGGGAAGATTCTCGTTCTGCGCCAGCAGGATGAGGGCCTTGTCGTGAAGGAGGGACGCGTTACCGGGCATGAACTCGAGTCCGAGGTCCGCGGCCCGTCGGGCCAGGTCGGGTTGCGACGTGCGATAGAATGCCATCGCAACCTCGTGCAGCATCGGGGCGACCTCGCTCCCATCGCCGGAGAGGTTCGATCTCCGCTCCTCGACCGCGGCAAGGAACACCTTCAGGGCGTTCGTGAACTGGGTGCGATCGGTACCACCCTCGGTGTCTTGGACGACCCGAAAGCGACGACGGACATCATCCATCGGCGACACCGTCATTCCCGACTCGGCGGAGTCGCCTTCTGCCATCGGCACCCGCGGACGGCCGTGACGTCATAAATACGTTCGGCCTCCACGCGAACTGGGAACGCCTGCGCCGGCCGCCTTATCCTTTCCGCGGGCTGGTGGGCGCGGGGAAGCGTAGATGGCAGGACGAGGGGCTCGGAAATCGATTTTCGACCCGGTCCACGGCACGATCCTGCTCGAGGGACCGGCGCTCGCCCTCGTCGGGACCGGGGAGTTCCAACGGTTGTGGGGGATCCGGCAGACCGGATTCGCGCACCTCGTCTTTCCCGGCGCGAACCATACCCGCCTCGAGCATTCGCTCGGGACCTTCTGGGTCGCGGGCCAGATGGCCGACCGGCTCGGTCTCGAGGGAGCGCCTCGGAAGCGGGTCACGGCCGCGGGGCTTCTCCACGACCTCGGTCACGGACCGTTCTCCCACACGCTCGACGGACCGATGGTGGAGGTTCTGGGGATCAACCACGAAGCCGTTTCTCGAGCTCGTATCGAGGGGAACGACCCCACCTGGCCCCCCGACCGTGCCGAGGTGCCCGAAGTGCTCGAGCGCTTCGGCCTGCGCCCGCACGAGGTCGCGGACCTGGTGGACCCCGCCCGTCACGCGGCCCTGCCCAACCTCGAGCGGGCGATACTCCACGGGGCCATCGACGCGGACCGGATCGATTACCTGCAGCGCGACGCCCACTACACGGGCGTCGGCCACGGGGCGGTCGACGCCGGTCGACTGCTCGAGACGATCCGCGAGGACTCCGGACGCATTGCCTTTGCCGAAAAAGGGCGGAGCGCCGTCGAAGGATTCCTGGTCGGTCGCGCCCTGATGTATTCCACGGTCTACTACCACAAGACGGTCCGCGCCGCGGAAATGATGACCCAAGGGGCCGTCGAACGCCAGCCCGGTTTCCCGGACGTGGCGCGCGAACAGTTCCGATGGACGGACGGGGAGCTGCTGACACGTCTCCGCGATGTGGGCGGGGTGAGTGGAGCCCTGGCCGAGGGTCTGCTGGCTCGAAAGCTGTACAAACGGGCGTTCGGTTGGAGGAAAGTGAGCGGGTCCGCCCGGTCGGCGTGGCGGCGCATGCTGCGGCATCCGGAGGAGCGTCGCGCGACGGAGGACGCGGTCGCCGCGGGCATTCGGAGCGCTCCCGGGTCGGTTCTCATCGACCTCGCCGGGCTCGAGCCTCGACGGATTCCGGGCGACGATTGGGGCACGGTGAGGGTGCTGCTCGACGGCCGGCCGACGTTTCCGTTCCGCTCCCCCAGCCCGTGGCGCTCTCTCGCCGAGCGAGCGCCCGCCGACTGGGCGGTCAGCGTCTACGTTTTGCCCCGCTTCCGCGCGGCGGCGACGCGCTGGCTTTCCCACGGCCACTCCGCGCTTCCGTAGGATCGGGCGGCGCTCCGACGTCTCGGTTCTCGTGAGCCAGCAGGCTCGCCCAATGCCCTTCCGACACGGGCATCACCGAGAGGCGCGAGTTCCGAAGGAGGTCGAAGCCCGCGAACTTCGGGTCATCCCGGATCTCCGCAAGCGGGACCGGCCGTCGCAGCTTTCGAACGGGGCGGACCCGTACGGTCCACGACCCGCGCTCGTCGTCCGGGTCGGGTTTCGGACCGCGGACGACCCGGAGGATTCCTACGCACGCGCGTTCGTCGCCCGAGTGATAGAAGACCGCGAAGTCCCCGACGCGCATTTCGCGCAGGTGGCGAAGGGCGAGCGCGTTGTGCACCCCGTTCCACTCGGTCTCGCGGTCGTTCTCGAGGTTCTTCCACGAGTACGCCGACGGCTCCTGCTTCACGAGCCAGTGACCGACCACGAACGCCCTCCTCCTCGAAGTTCGAGAGCCCGGCTTCTCAGCCGAGGAGGATGCCGTGCGTCGTAATCACGAACGGCCGGCGTTCCGGGTCGTGAGCGCACCCGCGCATCCGGACGATCTTGATCTGCCGGATAGAGCGGTCTCCCACCCACTTGCGCGTCAGGAGGATCTCTCCGCGGGTGAGGACCTCCTCGGGGGTCAGGAGTCCGGGGTCGCTCGGGGTCGCGGTGATGAGCGTGGTGACGCCCGCCTCCGACAGGAACCGCAGGAGGGATTGGATCTCGGTGCGCTCCGCCTGAGGGTCGACGGACGATTTCACCGCGAACCGACGGATGGAAGTGATCGAATCGACCAGGACGCGACGGAACGGCACATCCGCCATCTGCTGCCGGAGCTTGAGCTGGATACCTTGGATGGCAATGTCCTCGGTCTCGCTGGAGCGCTTCGCGTCGCCCGACATGTCCCGCATCGACCTCAAATCGTTCATGGCGCGTATCTCCTGAACGGCCATGTTCCGCTTGATCCCACGGAGTCCGGGATTCGCGTCGAGCGTCTTGATCGAGGAGAGGTCCCACGCCAGCGAACGCACGTTCTCGACGATCTCGTTCGGCGGCTCGTCGACCGCCACCAGAAGGACCTCTTCGCCCCGGCGCATCCCTTCGAGCAGGAAGGTGAGGCCGAGCAGGGTCTTGCCACTCCCGGTCCCACCGGTGACGAGGTACGGGCGACCGGCGATGAGTCCGCCGCCGAGCATCCGGTCGAGACCGGGGATCCCGGTGGGCACCCTCGTGTCCGCGAACTCCGCCGCGCTCATCTATCCCTCCGGCCGAGCGGACGGGTCCGGGTCGCTCGGCCCGTCTTCCGGATTCCCGAAGACCCCCGGCGGGATCGGCTCCACGTCCACCCGAACCACCGGTGGTGCCTTCCTCTTGCGCGGGGCACGCCTCCGAGTTTTCGGTGGCACCTCCGAACCTTCAGGAGGGGGAATGGGTCCCATATGCGGGAGCTCGGGAGGAGTGGCCGCGGCGACGGCGGGTGAGGCCTCGGCGTGTGCCGCCGGCGAGTGCGCGCCACTTCCTCGGGTTCCCGCCCCCCTCTTTCCGGCGGCGGCCGGCGCGGGCTTGCGTCGTTTCTTGGTGGGAGTGAGGGAGGGCGGCGCGGACTGCGTGCCGGCATGGTGAGGTGGGGTCGGGGCGGCGGAGGAAACCGATCCGGTGGGGTGCTCTTGGGTCCCGGAAGGATGGGGAGGGTGCGTCAGCCAGTCCGGTGTAGTGGTGCTCGGCAGCGGAGGTTGCTCCAACGGTTTCACCGTCCGCACGGGCACCGCGGGCGCCGCGGGCTTCGTTCCGCGGGGGCCGGCCACCGATGGATGGGGCTTGGGGGGAGGAGGGAGGGATTTCTTCGGTGGCGCGGGAAGAGGCTGTGCCACTTCCACGACCGGCTCGGGCGCCTCGGCCGGAGCGGGCGGCGGGACGACCGGCGCAGGGGGCGTCAAGAACTCTGCCGGCTCCACGACCGGCTCGGGCACCTCACCGGGAGGTGGCTCCGGTGCGGCCGGCGGTGGAGCGGGCGGGGACTCGGTCGCGGGCTCGGAGATGGTCGGCTCGGGGATCGGAGCAGGAGTTTCCGGCAGAGCGGCGGCCGGGGTCGGGGCAGCGGGGCCGATCTCCTCCGTAGGAGGACGCGGTGGCAGTTCGGTCGATGGCGCCGGAGTCGGAGCCGGTAGCAGCGAGAGCAGGGCACCGAGCTGCACCTCGAGCGCCGGTTTCGGGGGCAGGCTGGTCGGCGGCCCTCCGGTGCGGGCGGTATCGGCTCGCGCGTACAAGCGCTGGAGCGCGGCCGCCGCATCGTCCGGGACGCCACGACCCGGGCTCTGACGGAGCGTGTCCACGAATCCGAGCACGAGGGACGACGCCCGGGAGATGTGGGCCTGGGCCTCGTCGAGGCGTCCTTCCGTGGTGGCCGAGAGGGCGGCCTCGATCTCGGCTCGGGCCGGCGCGACGTCCGCCCCGAGGAGGACAAGGTCCCGAACCTCTTCGATGAGGGGAGTCACGGGCGAGAGGAGCGGGGCGATGGGAGTGGCGGGGGCCACGGGGTGTCGGAGGATCGGTTCGATGATCTGACGGGTGTCCCGCGAGATCGTCACTTCGAGGTTAATGTCGAGCCCCTGGGGACCGATGCGGTACGGGTGGAGACGGACGTCGTGGGAACTGCCGCGGAATTTCTCCACGCCGACGGCGCGCACCGTCTGGCCCTCGAGCTCCCAGCGGAAGAGACGAATCTCCCCCCGCGCGAGCATCCGCTCCGGAGTCTCAACGTCTTCGAGCGGAGCCTCCACCGTGAGGAGCGTCGTCACTCGCATGTCGGAGAGGAACCGCAGGAACGATTGAGCCCCCGCGACCGGGTCGAACCCCTTCATGCAAAAGTACTGGAGCGCGGTGAGCGAATCGATCACGAGACGAGTGTACCCTTTCCGGATGACCTCGGTGCGGAGCATCTGCTCGAGCGCCGTGATCGTCACTTCGACGCTCGCGAGCTCGGGACTGCGACGGATCCGGAACGGCACGTGGTCGAAGGGGACCGCGGAGCGCACGGAGGCGATGTCCTTGAACGGGGTTCGTTCGTAGCGCATGATGTCGGGGATCGCGTCGAACACGTCCACCCGGCCGAGGTCGGGTTCGAGACCCCGATGGTTGACCCGGGCTTCGTTCGGTGGTTCTTCGAGCGTGACGAGGAGGACGCGTTCCCCGCGACGGACCCCGTCGCACAGGAACTGGATGGCGAGCGTGGTCTTGCCGGTTCCCGAGGGGCCCACGATCAGGTATGGCCGGCGTCCGACGAGGCCTCCTTCGAGCATGGCGTCGAGCGAGGGGTTTCCGATGGAAACGCGCGGCTCTCCCGGGCGGGCGACCAAGCTCTCCTCGACCATCGGGGAATCCCTCGTCGACCGTCCCGCGCGGACGGTACGGTGTGTCCATGGGAGGATGGGGCTCTTCAATCTTCCTCGGGCGAAGAGGGCGACCCGGGCGCTCCCGCAAGAGATATCTCTCGCATGCCCCCCTCGCCGCCCATGCAACGGCCGGCGACCAACGGAGCGGCTCGAATGCGCGGCCTCGCGGCGACGTTGCCGGACGCCCTCGAATCCGGCTATCGTGCGGGTCAGGAGTTAGCGCGTCCCCTCCCGGGGGACGACCTCCGATTCGTGGCCGTGGGTATGGGCGGCTCCGGCATCGCCGCCGACCTCGCCCGGGGCATCGTGGACGCGGAGAGCCGCGCGCAGCTCTCGGTCGTTCGCTCACCGGACCTCCCTCGTTCCGTCGACCGCCGCACCGAAGTGCTCCTCGTCAGTTACTCCGGGAACACCTGGGAGACCCTCATCGCGTACGACGCCGCGGGGCGAGCGGGAGCACGGCGTACCGTAATCACTTCCGGCGGGGCCCTGCTTCAGCGCGCCGAGTCGGACGGTGTCCCCGTGCTCACCGTGCCCCCGGGGCTTCCGCCCCGCTCGGCGGTGGGCCATTTGCTCGGAGGAGTACTCGGTCTGCTGGACTCGGCCTTCCCCGAGTCGCTCGAAGCCCGGATCCGGCGCACGGCGGAGGCCACGCGCCTGCGGATCCGGGAGTACGCTCGGGCCCGCGGTCCCGCCTCGGCGCTCGCGCAACGGGTCGGCGGTCGCCTCCCGTTCGTCTACGCGGAGAGTTCCTTCGTACCGCTCGCGCGGCGCTGGAAGACGCAGGTCGAGGAGAACGCCAAGCGTCTCGCGGTGTTCGACGAGGTTCCCGAGCTCTTCCACAACGCGATCGTGGGGTGGGATGCCGTCCCCCGACGCGACGCGGGCCGGTCGATCGCCCTCCTCCTCGAGTGGGCGGGGGAATCCGCGCCCGTCCGCAAGAGCTTCCGCTACCTCGAGAAACTGCTCACCCTGAAAGGGGTCGCCACCGCGCGGGCGGGACTTCCGAGCGAGGACCGGCTCGAAGCGCTCCTCGGAGGGATCGCCCTCGGCGACCATGTGAGCCTGTTCCTGGCCGACCGGGACGGGGTGGACCCGTATCCGGTCGAGGCGATCGGGCGGCTCAAGTCGTCCCTCGGGGGCCCGGGTCCGACCCCGGGCCCTCCGCCTCGGGCCGACCCGAGGGCTCGGGCCCGAGCGCGGCGCCCGGAAAGTGGATAAATGAGAGCCGGGCTCCCGTGGCACGGGTGCTGAGGTAGCCTAGCTCGGCCAAGGCGCCAGATTCGAGATCTGGTGATGCGTTTGCATCGCGGGAGTTCAAAGGACGCGCGGGGTCGGCCCCCGGCGACGGGGAATCTCCCCCTCAGCGCCTCTCCCCGAAAGCTCCGAGTGGAGGTCGAGGTCGCTCGCGGGGGCCGGTCGCGGAGCGCGCGCTTCGAGGTCGAACTCGGAACCCTCGTGCGGGCCGTGGTCCGCTTGGCCGGCGAAGCGCCCGAGGGATGTGCGGTCCTCATCGGCGAGACCCCCGTGCCCCTCGACACGCCGATCGAACGTTCCCTTCACCTCACGGTCGTCCCGACCTTCTCCGGAGGGTAGGCCCGACGCGGTCGGAGTCCGCTCTCGAGGGCGGGAGCGTGACGAAAGGGATTAAGGGCGACCGTATCGTCTCTCCTCTCGATTAGGAACGTACCGTGCCGTCCAGCTGTCCGATCTGCGAACAACCCATCCCCTCGACGGCGGTCCACTGTTCGGTCTGCGGGTTCCCGACGGGCCTCGCGATCGAGGGACTCCGTTCGAACGACGGCGGCGAGGTCGATTCCGTTGCGACCGACGCCCCGGTGCCGACCGCCGCCCGCTCCGTTCCCATCCAATCCCCCCTATCGCCGGAGGAGGACCTCAACGCAGCGATCAGCCGCGACCTCCGTTCCAAGATGGAACTCGTGCGAGAATTGGGACGCGGCGCTCCGGACCTGACGAACGAGCTCTGTCAAGCGGCGCTGAGCGAGGCCGACGGACGCATCTCGGAGGCGCTGGCCACGCTGCGCTCGGCGCAGTCCCGGCTCGAGTCGGAGAGCGATGACTTGGTCCACCGCCGCCTCGCGGAGCTCGGCGAACGGCGCGAGTCGCTCGAGCGGACCGGCGCCCGGATCGCGGTCGGCGACGAACTGCGTCGGGCTCAGGACGCCCTCGAAGGCGGAGAGCGCGAGGCCGCGATCCACCAGGTCGTCGAGACCGACCGACGCATGACCCAATTCGAGTCCGACTGGCGGGGTCTCCAAGGCCTCTTGGCCCAGGTCGAGGGCCTTCGCAGCGAAGCGGCCGAGATCGGCATCCCGCTCGGGGAGATCTCGAGCGAGGTCGAGGCGATCCGCGAGCGTCTGCGCGAGCCGAACCTCACCGAGGAGGCGCTCGACAACGTGGCGCAGGAAGCGGCTCAGACCCTCATGTTGCTGCACGAGGCGATCCCGAGCGCGCTCGCCGAGGAGCTCGACCGGGCCGAGAAGACGATCGACCGATTCCCCGAGGACGACCTCCCGAGCGCGGTCGCCAAGCGAATGCACCTCGAAGCGTCGCGCCACTTGAAGAAGGGTCGGCTCTCGGAGGCGGTCCGCAGCGTGCAGGACCTCCGGCGGGAGCTCGCGGAGCTCGAGGTCGCCGCCGCCGCTTCGCCGGCGGTGGGTCCGATCGCTCCTCCGACCGCCGGAGAGACCGAGGACGAGATGCTCGACCGCCTCCTCAAGAAGGCCCGGCTTCTCGCCTCCCGGGTCCGGACCCTTCCCCCCGACAGCGACGTCGCGCACGATGCCGCCGTGCAGATCCGGGAGGCGACCGACCTTTTGCGTGGTCGCCAGCTCAAGGAAGCGGACCTCACCCTCACCCGGCTCATGCGCATGCTTCCCACCTCTCCCACGGGGGCTGACCGATGAGCCCGGAGCCCCGCGCGATCACCAGCCTGCGCCCGCGGCTCGAGGCGCTGACCGAACGAGGTCGGGCGCTCGAAGCGGAGGGACTCCCGTTCCCGACCGAGAACATCCGCGACGCGTTCCTGCGAGCGGCGCGGGACGGGCAGGTCGATGCCGCGGCCAACGTGATCAAGCGAGCGGAAGCCCTGATCGGCCGCGCGGGGGCCGACTGGACCTGGGTTCGGGAACTGCTGCGCCGCGCGGACGAACTGCGGGCGGTCGCCGGGACGATCGGAGTCGACCTCGAGATCCTCGACAACCGGGTCGGGAACCCGAGAAAACGCCTGATGGCGGCGCCGCTCAGCTCCGGTTCGCTCGAGAAGGCCGCGGCGAGCGCCTCCCTCGCCCTCGCGGTCCTCAACGACGCCGTTCCCAAGTTCTGCATCCAAGAAGCCCAGGCGCTGGGGGTCTCCATCCGTCGAGCCCGAGACCGGGGCGAGGACGTCGGCGATTCGGCCCGTTCGTTCTCTCGACTTCTGCAGGCGATCCAGGACGAGAACCTCACGACGGCGGCCGAGCGACTGGTCGAAACGCGGCGAACGGTCGCGCGCATCCCCCGCGCACCGGCACTCCCCCCGCTCTCCCCCCGCGAAGAGGAGGAGATCCTGCTCGAGGCCCGCAACCTGGCCCGACGCCTCCAACGGATCAAAGGCAAGGCCCGGGACGCAACGAGCGCGGCCCGGTTGATGGCTCAGGTGCGCGCGGCGATCAGCGAGGATCGACGGTACGGCACTCCCGAGGAGGAGATCGAGCAGCTCTGGGCCGAGGTCGACCGCCTCACCCAGGAGAAGAAGAAGGGCTCGGTGGCCGTGCGGACGCCGGCCCCCGACGAGAAAGAGGAAGCCGCCGCGCAGGACCTCGAGGAGCCCGAGGAGGAGGAGGCCCCGCACCTGCGCACGACCCGCCCGTCGTTCTATGTCCCCTACATCCCGCCCGAAGAACGCCCCCCGGAGCGCTCAACGAACGAGGACGACACTCTCTCGGCGGCCGGTCGAGGTCGGAACCGACCCCGTCCGAGGGCGTAATCCTCAAATACGTATCGCAAGTGGTTTATACCACTTGTCGCGCGCGGACGGCCGGCTGAAAAGTCGCGACGTTGGGAACGTGTTGGCAATCACACCGGCGGGCCACTTGACCGTTCGAGCTTCTGGTCCCGAGGTCGTTCCCGAAGGCACCCTCGTGAGCGACGCGCGTGGAGTTGTCCGCGGACAGGTGGTCCGAGTCTTCGGTCCGGTTTCGCGACCGTACCTGAGCGTCCGACCTCGACGCACCCCGACCGCCTCGGAGGGCGCGGCCCTCCTCGGCGCTACGCTCGTCCGGGAATAGGAGCAATCAGCGCATGGAGAACGCACCATCCCCCCCCAACGCGGACAAACCCGCGGAGCGACCCGAGGACATCGTCGTCCCCACGCGGTGCACGAGCTGCGGGTCGACGCACCTCACGCGAGACTACGAGCGCGGCGAGCTCGTATGCGACGAGTGCGGCCTCGTTCTCGAAGAGTCGATGATCGACCAGGGGCCGGACTGGCGCGCGTTCGACGCCGAGCAGGGCGAGAAGCGGGCCCGAACCGGCGCCCCGACCACCCTCACGATCCACGACAAGGGGCTTTCGACCGAGATCGGTTGGAAGAACCGCGACCCGTACGGAAAATCGATCCCGACGCGCAACCGCGCCCAGCTCTACCGACTGCGGAAGTGGCAACGACGCATCCGGGTGTCGAACGCCACCGAACGCAATCTCGCGTTCGCCCTCGCCGAACTCGACCGGATCGCTTCCGGAATGGCGCTCCCGCGCAACGTCCGGGAGACCGCCGCGATGATCTACCGCAAGGCCGTCAATCGCAACCTCATCCGAGGCCGCTCCATCGAAGGCGTGGTCGCCGCCTCGCTCTACGGCAGTTGCCGCCAGTGCAACGTCCCGAGGACGCTTGACGAGATCGCCTCGAAATCCCGGATCGGGCGAAAGGAGATCGGCCGAACGTACCGATTCATGACCCGCGAACTCCACCTCAAGCTCATGCCGACGCGACCGCAGGATTACATCCAGCGGTTCTGCTCCGAGCTCAAGCTGAAGGGCGAAATCCAGACCCGGGCGAACGAGATCCTGAAGGAAGCGACCGAGCGCGAGCTGACCAGCGGTCGCGGACCGACGGGCGTCGCCGCCGCGGCGATCTACATCTCGAGCGTGCAATGCGGCGAGCGGCGCACGCAGCGAGAGGTCGCTGAGGTCGCCGGCGTGACCGAGGTCACGATCCGGAACCGCTACAAAGAGCTGACCGAGAAGCTGAACCTGCGCGTCATGCTCTAGCGGCCCGCTCCCCCCAATCCACCGGTTCCCCCCACAGGCGTAAATCCTCCCCTCCGCTGCGGCGGCCCAGTCGAGGGGCCCTGTGGAGGACCTGATCCGAACCGCACTTTCGACCGTCGACCTTCCCGGGGTGGTGCACGCCGACGTTCGCGTCGTGGCGCCGGACCGGTTCGTGCAGCTCGCGGTACGGAACGGAGCCGCGAGCGCGCTCACCGACGCTCGGAGCGAGGCGATCGGAGTGCGCGTGCGCACCGACCGAGCGTGGGGGTTCGCGACGACCACCGACCTTCGCCCGGAGCCGGCGCGGGAGATCGCTCGGCTCGCGGTGCGTCTGGCGCGAGCGGCGGCTCGACACGCCCGGACGCCGTTGCGAGTGACGGACGAGCTTTCCCCCGACGGAGGGCAGTACCACACTCCGTTGCGTCGAGACCCTTTCAGCAGCTCCTTCGAATCCATCGTGGAGCTCCTCACGTCGGCCGAAAAGGGACTCCATGTCTCGCGCGCCGTCCGCAGCGGCATCGCGACCTTCCAGGCTTGGGAAGAGAACAAGTGGTACGGTTCCTCCGAGGGAGCGACGTTCACCTCACGGATCGTTCACGTGGGGGCCGGGATGACGGCGACCGCGGTGCGCGGTTCGAACGTCCAGCGTCGGAGCGCCCCGTCCTCGCACGGCGGCGACTTCTCCCAGGCGGGGTTCGAGTTCGTGGATGGCCTCGACCTCGTCGGTCGCGCCCCCGAGATCGGCAAGGAGGCCGTCGCCCTCCTCGACGCTCCCGTCTGCCCGACGGGCCCGACGACGCTCGTCCTCGGCTCCGACCAACTGGCGCTCCAGGTGCACGAGAGCGTGGGACACGCGGTGGAGTTGGACCGGATCTTCGGCTCCGAAGCCGGCTTCGCGGGCACGAGCTGGGTGGCTCCGGAGAAGATCGGGGTCTTACGCTACGGGAGCGACCTCATGAACGTGGTCGCCGACGCGACCGAGCCCGGAGGGCTCGGCACTTTCGGCTGGGACGACGAGGGCGTCACCGCGCAGCGGACGCCCATCGTCCATCGGGGAGTGCTCGTCGGCACGCTCTCGTCGCGGGAATCGGCGGCTCAGCTCGGGCTCAAGCACTCCGGTGGGACCGCGCGGGCGTCCGGCGGCGACCGCGCGCCGCTCGTTCGGATGACGAACGTGAACCTCGAGCCCGGCGACCGCTCCTTGGAGGAACTCCTGGAGGGCGTCACCGAGGGCGTGTACCTGGACACGAATCGCTCCTGGTCGATCGACGACCGACGGCTCAACTTCCAATTCGGCACCGAGTTCGGCCGTCGCATCGTTCGCGGCGAGCTGGGCGAGCTCGTGCGGAATCCGATCTATTCGGGAATGACACCCGTCTTCTGGGGTTCGATGGACGCGCTGGGCAACGCGAGCACCCGTCACCTGTGGGGTCTTCCGAACTGCGGCAAGGGCCAACCGATCCAGGGCGCCCGGGTCAGCCATGGCGCGCCGATCGCCCGATTCC
>Ga0074044_10001773_pt1 | contig 19199 bp, 24 predicted proteins | sample BogForMeECP23OM1_FD_94443 | JGI IMG/M metagenome (GOLD analysis project Ga0074044, IMG submission 94443) | Bog forest soil microbial communities from Calvert Island, British Columbia, Canada - Bog Forest MetaG ECP23OM1 | ecosystem: Environmental > Terrestrial > Soil > Wetlands ...
AAAATTTATATGCGTGAGGAGCAAACGGCGCCGCTGCTCGAGCGCCTCGAAGCAGGCCAGATCGACGCCGCAATCGTTGCGCTGCCGGTTTCGCTGAACAATGTCGAGACCGAGGAGCTCGCGCTCGACCGCTTCTTCGTCGTCTGCTCGCGCACGCATCGCCTAGCGAGGCTCCCGGCGGTGCGTCCGCGCGACATGGCGACCGAGGATTTGCTGCTGCTCGAGGACGGCCATTGCATGCGCGAGCATGCGCTTGCCGCCTGCGCCCTCGAGGGGGCGCGGCGCAACATCGCCTTTCAGGGCACGAGCCTGCATACGCTGGTGATGATGGCGGCGAACGGCCTCGGCGTGACGCTCGTTCCGGAGATGGCGGTCGAGTCCGGCGTTCTGCGCGGTCTCGATCTTCATGTCGCGCCGCTCGAGGGCGACGCGCCTCATCGCCGCATCGCGCTTGCATGGCGCCGAACGTCGGGACGCGGGGAGACCTTCCGCCGCCTTGCCGCCGTTCTGAGAGAAGCCGGCGGCGAACACGGAGGTGCGGCAATATGACATCGCGAACGCGTTTTGACATGGGCCGGCGCAGCCAATAGGTTCCGCCGCGACGTGAACGGCGGGGAGTCCGTGGAAATGGCTTTGCGTTATCTTGACCTGGACGCGCTGAATGCGGCGCCCCTTACCGAGCAACCGTTCCAATACCTCGTCGTGCCGGGCTTCGTCCGTCCTGAGGCCTGCGCCGAAATCAACCGGGCCTATCCGAAGATCGCCGAGAGCGGCAGCTTCCCGGTCGCGCAGCTGTCCTATGGACCGCATTTCCGCGAACTGCTCGACGAGATGGCGAGCGACGAATTCCGCAAAGCCTTCGAGGACAAGTTCGGTCTCGACCTCGCGGGCCGGCCGCACACCGTCACGGTTCGCGGCCACTGCAGCCCCAAGGATGGCCGAATCCACACGGACACGAAGAGCAAGATCATCACGATCCTGATCTACATGAACCCCGAATGGGAGCATTCGGGCGGGCGCCTCAGGCTCTTGAAGTCGTCCGATAGCCTCGACGATCCGATCATGGAGGTTCCGCCAGCCGCGGGCACGCTGCTCGCCTTCAAGCGCTCCGAGAATTCCTGGCACGGGCACAAGCCGTTCTCCGGCGAACGCCGCGTCATCCAGTTCAACTGGGTCACTTCCGAAAGCGACCGCCGCATCACCATGCTGCGCCATCATGTCTCGGCGTCGCTCAAGCGTCTGTTCGGCAAGGCCGACCGGCCCGCCGCCTGAGCGCCGCCGCCGCTTACGCCGCCGGACTCTCCCAAAGCCGACGATAGACGGCGACGATTTCGTCGACTTCCCGGTCGCGGCTGAAGCCTTGTTCGACTCTGGCCCGAGCGCGCGCGCCCATCGTGGCGATGCGCTCCGGGTCGCACATCAGGGGCTCGATCGCCGCGACCAGCGCCTCGACGTCGTCGATCGGCGCGAGAACCCCGGTGTCCCCGTCCGCGATGACCATCTCCGCCGCCCCGGCGCGCGTCGCGACAACCGCATCGCCTGCGGCCATCGCCTCGAGCATCGTGAGGCCGAAGCCCTCGACCCGGGACGCGAACACGTAGATCGAGATCCGCTGATACCAGAGAGGCACCTCCTCGATCGGCAATTCACCCAAGAAACGGATGCGCTCGGCAAGCCCCGCCGCCGCGATCCGCTGGTTCAGCTTTTCGATCAGCGGCACATTGTCGACGGAGACGTGACCGACAAGGACGGCGGTGAAGTCCGGATATTTCGGCAGAAGACGGCACATCGCCTCGACAAAAAGGTCGCTGCCCTTCTGGCGGCGCACGCGGCCGAACGTTCCGATGCCGTATTTCCCCGGCAGGCCGGTCGCAGCGAAGGCGGCCGGTCGGTTTTCGGGCGGCCGATAGGTCTCGAGATCGATGCCGTGGTGGATGACGGTCGCACCGCGGTTGAGGAAAGAGGCCGAGGTCTCGCTGGTCGCAATGATCGCGTCCATCCGCGCGATGAGAAAATCGGTGTAACGCGACTTTCGCCGCTGACTGGCCGAGTTGAAGATGAGCTTGTGCCGCCAGCCGAGCGCCTTCAGCACGAGGCCGAGCAGCATCTCCGTATTGCGGCGGGCGTGCCAGATGCGCGACGGGCGCCGCTTCGGAGGCTGGAACCGCAGCTTAAGGAGGCCGCCAAGACCCAGTCCCTCGATCCCCTCGGGCCGGTCGGGGCCGAACCAGACTGCGCGGCAGCGCTTGCCGATCAGGGGCGCGATCGTCCGGTTGACTGCGGTGCCGCCCGAATAGCGCTTCTTCAAATTCGGAATGACGACCTCGATCTCGTCGGGGGCGATGGCCTCCTCCCCCGTCATCGCCGCTTCCGGGCGTAATAGAATTGGCGGTGCATGGCTTCCGTGATGAACGAATAGGTCGCGCCGGTCGCGGCGTGGATCACGCCCGCCCAGCCGCACAGGAAAAACCGGTTCCAGAAGAAGATGCGCAGGAAATAGATCGGCGGGTTGAGGAGAAGCTTGAGCCGCGACGGCTTGCGGCCGCGCTCGAGCCGCTGCTCCGCCTTCAGCCGGGCGTAGACGATTTCCTTCTTCATCTGCTCGTCGAGCGGCAGGCCGCGCTCATGGCGCAGCAGGCCCTTGCGAGCGGTCCGCGTCTCGCCGTCGGCGATGAGGCCCTCATGAACGAGGAGCGAATCGTCGAAACGCGCACGCCCGCGCCGGACGAGGCGCAGAATGAGCTCCGGGCGCGTCCACAGGCTCACGGGTTCGAGACGTCCGTACAGCGTCAGTGTTCGACGTAGCTTCCAGCCGGCGACGGATGCGTCCGCCGCGATCAGGCGCGGCAGCTGGCCCTTGAGATCGCCGTCGAGCCACTCGTCGGCGTCGATGCTGAGCACCCAGGATTCGGTCGCCTGATCGAGCGCGAACTGCTTCTGCGCGGCGTAGCCGAGCCAGGGCTGATGGATGAGCCGGATCGGCAGCCCGCGCCGCTGAAAGTCCTCGACGATGGCGAGCGTGCCGTCGGTCGAGCCGGAATCGACGACGACGATTTCCGCGAGGCCATCGAGGCTCGAGAGACACTTGCCGATGCAGGCTTCCTCGTTCTTGCAGATGACGGTCGCGGAAATCGGCAAGGCGGACGCGGCGGCGGTCGGTTTGGATTTCGGGGGATAGGCGCTCATGCGTCCAGGGCGATCGGCAGGCCGGTCCTCCCGGCGCGGGATGACTCGAAGCGGGACCGCGCGGTAGAAGCCGCTTGCGCCCCTCGCCGGCGCAATATCAGGTCTTTGCAGGGACGGCCAGTCTTGAGCGCGCCCAAGGCTTTCATCATCCATCTGGAGCGCGCCGCCGGCCGCAGAGCGAGCGTCGAGGCGCTACGCGCGCGGCTGCCGATCAAAAGCGAGGTTCTTCCTGCGGTCGACGGCCGGGCGCTCTCGCCAGAAACGGTGAAGGAGGCCTATGTCCGGGCGCGATTTCCGCCGCGCTACCCATTCGCGCTGGGCCTGCCGGAGATTGGCGCTTTCCTCAGCCATCGCGCGGCGTGGAGCCGGATCGTCGCCGACGGCCTCGACTATGCTTGCGTGTTCGAGGACGACGCCGCGATCGATTCGGCGTTGTTCGCCTCCCTGCTCGATTTTGCCAATGTGGAGCGCGCTCGCTGGGACTATGTGCTCTTGCCGGCGGCGGGGCTCGAACCTTGGGGCGCAATCGTCGCGCGCCGAGGCGAATTTTCGCTGCTGAGGCCTCATGCGCCGCCCTTGAGGGCGATCGGACAGATCGTCTCGCACGGGGCGGCCGAGCGGCTGCTTGCCCTCACCGCGCCCTTCGACCGGCCGGTGGACACCTTTCTGCAGATGGCCTGGATAAGCGGGATCACGCTCTTGGTCGCGACGCCGACCGCGATCCGCGACGTCTCTAGCTTGACCGGAGGGACGACCGTGCAGCGCCGGCGAATGGGCCTCCTCCGGCGTCTGCACCACGAGGCGACGCGCCCGATCTATCGGGCGCAGGTGCTGGCGCTGTATCGCAGGCATCTTGCGGGCGACACAAAAGGGTGAAGGCGCCTGCGGTAAGAAGCTCCGTCCGGCGCCCGAGACATGGCCGGCCCAAGGTCAACTTCAGAAAGGGTGGGGTCATCATGAGCGACTTGGTTTTCATCGCGTTCGACACGGAAAAGAAGGCCGAGGAGGTGCGGGACAAGGTGCTCGGCATGCAGCGCGAATATCTGATCGAGGTCGGGGACGCGGTGATCGCGACGCGCGACCACAAGGGGCGGGTCAAGCTGAATCAGCTCATGCATCCGGCGGCGAGCGGGGCGGTGTCGGGCGCATTCTGGGGCATGCTGGTCGGCTGGCTCTTTCTCATGCCTGTCGCCGGCGCCGCGGTCGCTCGGCGGCTCGCTCATCGACGTCGGCATCAACGATGAGGACATGAGAACCCAGGCGAACGAGGCGCTCAAGCCCGGAACGGCCGGGCTCTTCCTTCTCATCCGCAAGATGACGACTGACAAAGTGCTCGAGGATCTGAAGGGCGTCGGCGGCACGGTGATCAGGACCTCGTTCGATCATGCGAAAGAGGAGGGCGTTGCAGGCGCATCTTCCCGCTGCGCAGCCCTCTGCGCCGGCCGAGCGGTCCTGACGGGCGAAGCCAAGCCAAGCGCCGCCCGCGCCGCTTCAAGGAGGCGGCGCTGGCGGGGGATCGACGGCGGTCGGGAAGGCGTCCGCCGCGCCGACAGCGCGGATCGTCGGCTGCGACCACGGCCCCTCGATGTCGAGGCTCAGATGGGCTGCGTCCCTTGATTCCTCACCCGTGGCGTCTGCCTGCGTCGCGTTGACGCGCAGCTTCAAGCTCTGCGCCGCAAGGTCGATCGCGCCTTGCAGGCTGGCGACGACTCCCTTGGCGACGAGATCGCCATTAACGACATGGGCCACGCCATTGCTGAGCGCGAACTCGAGCGACAGCCGATTGAAAGCGGTCGCTCCGACGCGCATGTCGCGCGCGACGTCGGCCGGCCGGCGCTGGGCGCGGCGCAGGGCTTGCTCGAGATTGACGCCTGCGACGCCGCCTTGCTCCAGTTTCAGCGTCGCCGAGCCCACGAGCTCGGCAACCGCGGAGGCCGGAGAGAGTCCGGCGGTCCGGACGTCGAACTCGGCCCTTCCCCTGCCTGTCGGCGCCGGCCAACCAAAATCCGAGAAGGCCGCGCCGAAATCCGCGTCCGCGAGCTCGGCCCGGGCGTCGAGTTGGAAGTTCCGCTCCACGTGCGCAAGTCGAATTTCGCCCTTGAGCCGACCGCCATAGGCGCCGCCGTCGACGAGGCTCGCGGTGAGCACGCCGTCCTTCAGCATCGCCGAGGCCGCCGCATCGGCAAGTTCGTGGCCGTAGACGTCAAGACGTCTTGCCGACAGCCGCAGATCGAGATCGAAGTTGCCGGGCGGCGCGGCCGAAAACGGCCTCCCGCTCCATTCGCCATTCGGGCCGAACAGGGGCGCCAGCGGCCCGATGAGCGCCGCGACGGCGATTCTGTCGGAATCAAGCGTGGCCGAGACGTTGGGTCTGTCTCCGAGCCCGGCGACCTGCAGCGCGCCTCGGATCGTCTGTCCGGCGCTGGTCGCCGTCGTTTCGTCGAGCGCGACCCCGGTCGGCGTCGCCTTCACCTTTCCCGCGATTGCGACGTCGGCGGCGGCGAGGAATGTGGGCGGCTTCGAGCCCAGCAGACGAGCCAGCGCCGCGAGCGAAGGCGACGAGGCGGAGAAATCGCCGGCGAGGCTCGGCCGCGCGCCGCCGGCCAAAAAGCCGTTGAAGGCGAGGTCGGCGATCGGAGACGCGAGCGTCGCGCTGAAGCCGCTCGGCGCGCCGCTCGCCGTCAGAACCGGATCCGCGAGAGATAGGAAAATCGTGATCGGCGCGCCGCGCCAGATCGCCGACAGATTGACGCGCAGCCGTTGGCCGGGAACAAGTCCGTCGAGCCCCCCTTGGACGTTCTCGATCACCGTATCAAACCTCCGGGCCTGGCTCACCACCCGCAACACACCGTCCGACAGACTGACGCCCGTGAGCGGCGCCAAGGCCGACGCCAGGATTGCGGCGTTGGTCAGGCTTCCTTTCAGGGCGAACGGCGGCCGATCGAGGTCGAGCGTCATGGTCGGGGCGGCGAGGGCCGCCTTCGCGGGCGCAAAGCGGCCGGACAGCAGGTCGCCCAGCGACAGATCGATCCGCGCCGCGGGCGCGGAAATCAGATTGGCGCCCGAGGGATCGTCGAGCCGCGCGTCGACGATCCGCAAGTTCGGCCAGGGAAGAGCGCTGAACGTCGCCGCCTGCGGCGCTTCCCAGATCAACCGCTGCGACGCGCCCCTCCCGGCGTTGAGGCCTCCTGCGACCCGGGCGGACGACAACGGCCAGGGCGTGAATCCCGCTGCGACCGTCGCGAGCGCCACGACGCCTGCCCATCCTGCCGCCCGACGCCTGTTCATTCGTCCCCGCCGGCGCGAACCTCGACCCACCCCCTGCCGGGCTTATATCGCCAAATGGATCGCAACGGTAAGCCGCGCTAAAGTCAGCTGAAGCAGAACGCCCCCGACGCCAGGGCCGGGACTGCGACGCTCGCCGCGGCGAGCGCCATGATGCCGAGACCGATGGCGACGCGCGCGTTCGGAGTCCGGGCGAGCCAATGGAAACTCGACACTCCGAGCGCCGCCGCCGTCACCGACGGCAAGGTGCCCATGCCGAAGCCGGCCATCACGGCTCCGCCGTGCAGGGCGCTTCCCGACAGCATGGCGTAAAACAAGGCCCCGTAGACCATGCCGCAGGGCAGAAAGCCCCACATCAAGCCGGAGGCGAACGCTCCCGCGTCGCTTGTGAAATAACGCGCCGGCGAGAATCGGAGACTCACGGCGATCGGCGTCGCGAGCCGATCGAACGCCGCGAGCGACGGGGCGAAACCCGCCACCGAGAGGCCGATCCAGCCCAGCGCGACCGCGGCCGCCCATCGCATGAAGAGATTGGCGCTGGCGTGATCGAAGGCGCCGAAGACCGTCGAGCCGACGCCGCCGACTGCCGTTCCCGCCGCGACATAGACGAGCACCCGCCCGGCCTGCGCCGCCATCAGGGCGCGCGCGCGATCCGCCGCTGCTTCGCCGGGCGAAAAGGCGAACATCAGGCTCGAGGCGATCGCTCCGCACATGCCGACACAATGCAAGCTGCTCGCAAGCCCCAGCAGGAGGCCGCCAAGAAACGTCAGACCGTCGGGCGCCATGCGCGGCTCGAAACTCCTACGCCTCAACCCCTTACCGCCGATCTGGGCTCGAGGCAATCGCAGACGTCGCAGACGAATGGGACGTAAGGCCGCACTATCCCGGCGAAAGACGCTCCTCTATCCGTCGAGAACCTTGCGCACCATGGCGGCGAGCTCGTCGCCGGTCAGGGGCTTTTGGATGAGATCGACGCCCGGGTCGAGCCGGCCCTGGTGGACAATGGCGTTACGAGAATAGCCGGTCACAAACAGAACCTTGAGGTTTGGCTGACGCTGCTGGGCCTGCTCGGCGAGCTTCCGGCCGGTCGCCCCCGGCATGACGACATCGGTGAGCAGAAGATCGACCCGGTCCAAGCGGCTCATCGCCCGCAAGGCTTCGTCGGCGTCGCAAGCCCCAATGGCCCGATAGCCGAGCCCTTCCAGCGTCTCGACCACGTAGGCTCGAACCTCGCCGTCATCCTCCGCCACAAGAACGGTTTCGCCGCGCCGGCCTCGGCTCGCTTGCCGCGCTGTTTCCGCAGCCGCTGCAGGCGGCGCGCCGAGCCGGCGCAAATAGATCTTGATCGTGGTCCCCTCGCCGATCTCGCTGTAGATCTTGACGTGCCCGCCCGATTGCTTGACGAATCCGTAAACTTGGCTGAGGCCGAGCCCAGTGCCATGCCCAGCCTGCTTGGTGGTGAAGAACGGTTCGAAGGCGCGCTCGGCGACCTCGTTTGGCATGCCTGTGCCGGTGTCGCTCGCCGATGGTGAGGATATTGTTGAAATCATGCGCCACCACGCCGCCCGTGAGCTGGCCGATCGCCTCCATCTTCTGCGCCGGCCGCAGCGATTCTTCGGCGACCGCCCGCTGGTCCATCTCCGCATAGAGACGCTCCGTCCTACGCGGGACTGCGAACAGCGTGAGGAAGAGCAGAATCGTCGCCGGTATTCCAAAGATCAGGTGCGGCGCCATCTGCCCGATCCATTCGCCGCGAATGGCGGAGGTCGCGATTCCGGCCTGGATATAGAGCGGCGCGCCGTCGAGGCGACGCACGGCGTACCGGCGAGTGACCCCATCAATGACCGATTTTGCAGTGTATAGGCCGCCCTGCGGATGATCGGCGATCTTCCGCCGAAACCCGGAATTCTCGTCCAACCTGTCGGGAGCATTCGACGGCGCGATCGGGTACCGAGCCAATATCACGCCGTCCTTGCGGACAAGCCCGTATTGCAGACCGGACGCGTACGCCATCGTCGCGTAGAAGCGAAAGAAGCTGCTCGGCGGCGTAGAGACCTCGACGATATATTCGAGCGATCCGTTGCGACTAACGCCGCTGCTGTGCGGCGGCGGCTGAACGGCCGAGGAAACAAGCACGTCGCCCCGAGCGTCGTAAATCCAGATCGACTGAGCAACCGGGATATCCGTCACGAGCTTGTTGAGCTGCTGGTGGAGACGCTCCTGGTCGGCCACTATGTCTATCGCCGAGCGCTGGGCGACAAGGGCGGGCGCCTCGGCATGCAGGCGCGCACGCTGACGATCCGGCCGATCTGGCTCGCCATGGGGGCGCGTTGATCCGGGTCAGCAGATCAGGGAAAGTCCCCGACGTGCTCGATCACGAAGTCGGCATGAGGTTCGAGATCCGCGCGAGCGCTTGTCCTCGAACGAAAAGCGCAGCGCTTCGGCCTTCGCCCTGACGAGCTCGGGATCCTCGCCTGTAAAGGCCTCGATCATCGCGTGAACGGTCGGGCCAGGGGCTGTTGAAAGTCGATCAGCGTTCCGTCCTTGTCGAAAAGAACGCCAACCAGATCGATGGACCGCTTTCGCCTCACGAGGTCTCCAGAAAGTCTTCGCATTTAGGCCAAAATCCGGCCGCCAGGCGGCGGCCGGAAGCGGAAGGACCTCCGTTGCGCCATTAAACCGCTCTTAACGCATTTCACTCAGCCTCTGCGACAGCCGGGCGACAGATCGCCCATTTTCGGACGAGGGCAGGAAAGGACATGCGCGACGATTTCGACGCGATCCCCGACCCGGGCGGCGGACGAGGCGCCCCGGAAACCATGTTGACTCGCATCTACCATGACATCGGGCTCGCAGCGGTCGCGGACGCTCTGAACCTGCTGACGGTCGAATTCGACCCTGACCTGAACAAGTCCCTCGAGCGAGGAGAGTTTTATCTGGTCCCCGCCGTTCCGGTGATTGCGTGGCCCGAGATGGCGCTCTAGATGATCCGTCATAGCCCGTGTCCCGTTGCTGGCGGACGCGGGCGGTCCTCGAGCAATGGTTCGAGTGACGCGGCGCCGTTTTCTGGCGGGAGTCGGCGTGGCTGCGGCTGCTATACCGCATTCGGCGGCTACGCCACGGCTTATGAGACTGCGAGCGCGCTAACACTGACTACTTACGCGCCGCGCATTAGCGGCGGGCCTGAGAGTCTCGAGCTCACGATCGCGGTCATCGCCGACATCCATGGCTGCAATCCGTGGATGCCGGAAGAGAGGGTCGGCGACATTGTCGACCTTGACGCGCCGGAGCAAACAGCGAACACGCTGCTATAGCGCGCCTGCCCCGCCCCTTCGCCCGCCCCTCGTCTCCTTCATTCAGGCAGGTCGCGCCGATCGGAGCAACCGGCCGTGACGATCGGCCGCCCGACCTTGCGACGCTTCAGAAAGCGCGGCCGGCGCGCCATGGTCCCGCCTGCGCGGCGTCGGCCGTCCGGCACGCGCCGCGCAAGGTCGACGCCATCGATATTCACCTGGATATCGGCCGTCGCCGTCCGCCCGACGAAGGCGGGCAAGCCGAGGAAGCTGACCCATTCGCGCCACTGCGCCTCCACTGCGGCCTTATCCTCGCCTTGTGCGAGCGGCACGGACAGGTCGGGATCGCGGTGGAGGAGGCTCACCTCATAGTGAAACCGCCCTTCGTCGAGTCTGGTGATCCGTAACGCGACGCCCCGATAGGCGCTCGAAACGACGCGGATCGCGATCCGAACGCCGGCGACCGCGCGTCGGATGACGACGGCCTCCCTGTCGACGTCGACCACGCGTCGACGGTCGTCGGAGCGCGGATCGCAGGCTTCAATCCGAAGGCTATGCTGAGTTTTTGATGACGATGACACGAGCGGTTCCGCAACTGGGCTGACCATGCGGAAATGATGGCGGCGCGCCCCTGCGCAAGCGCCTAACGGGGATAGTTAAGCTGTATTTAATAGGCTGATTATGCAGGACTTTCATCGCTCGTGGCGAGCGAAGCCTCAAGTCCAACGCTCAATTTTGATCGATCGGCGAGCCTCCGTTTGCTTTCGAGCGCTCGCCCGAAGCGGGAGGCCGCGTGACGCTCAGCCGGCCGGCGCCTCGTCTCCTTCTCCATCGCCGCCCGAGTGGGCGTCGTCCCTTTTCACGCGATGCGGGCGTTCCCGCACGCGGCGGCGCGCGTCGAAGGCGGCGCGCGCGAGCGCGCGGAGGGGAGACGCGAGATCGTTCAGGCGGTCGACGCTGGCAACCGCGCGCTCGCCGCGCGTTAGCTCGCGATCGAGCTCCGCCATGGTCTTCGACAGGCCGGGATCGTCGTCGTCCAGCCAGACCCGAACAATGCGCGCCCACGCGAGCGCGAGTCCCTGCAGCTTGATCGCGCCGGCGGCTCCATCCTCAACCTCGATTCCCGCGGCCTCGAGCATGAAGCGCATGGAGCCGAGAACGACCCGGTTCATCGCCAGCGCGGCGGCGGGGTCGCGCCTGAGCCAGGCGGTCGCCTCGCGCAGTCCCTCTCGATAGGGCGCCATCGCCTCGAGCCGGCGCATGAGGATGTCGAATAGGCGCTCGCGCGGGCTCTCGTCAGCGAGCTCGCTGCTGTCCTGCGCCAGCACCGCTCGGTCGATACGGCGCGACAAGCCGGCCAGGACCGCGCCCTTTGTGGGGAATGCGTCGCGGAAGTCGGCGAGCGACAGGCCGGCAGCTTTGCAGATGTCGCGAATCGAGATTTCCTCGAAGCGCTGCTCAGCCGCAAGCTGCATCAGCGCGTCCACGATCTTGCCGCGCGCATCGTGGGGTTTGGCTTCGCTCTTCGCTCTGCTGGCCATGGAGCTCTCCTGGGCGCCTCTTCGCACGCAATCTATTTGCTTGCGGGCGCGCCGCCAAGGACCAGCCGACGTCCTTTGTTCGACGCCCCGGGGCCAGAAGAGCCGGAGCATGGCCTGTTGTTCGGAGAGCCGAAGCGGCGGAAGCGCGCGCGTCAGCCCGCCATTTCCGCCGCCCGGGTGCGCGCCGCCGCCGTCGCCCGAACCATGAGATCGTCGAGACCGCCTTCGCCCTGAAGCACCGCGAGCGCGGCCGCGGTTGTGCCGCCCGGCGAAGTGACGGCGCGGCGCAGGACAGCGGGCGACGTTCCGCTTTCGCGCCGCATCAGTTCGCCCGCGCCCTCGACCGTTCCGCGAGCAAGATTGATCGCGAGCTCCGGCGGCAGACCCAGTTTTTCCGCCGCCGCCGCGAGCGCTTCCGTCAGCGCGAACACATAGGCGGGGCCTCCGCCCGATATCGCCGTCACCGCGTCGATCGCAGCCTCGTCCTCGAGCCAGTAGAAGGCTCCGATCGCCCCGAGCAGGGTCTCGCACCAGTGGCGCTGCTCGGCGGTCACCTCCGGGCTGGCGAAGGCGGCGGTGACGCCGCGGCCGATCGCGGCGGGCGTGTTGGGCATGGCGCGTACGACCGTGCGCGCCATGGGCAGGCGCGCATTCAGATTGGCGATCGTCTTGCCCGCGAGGATCGACACGACGAGCGTGCTTTCGCCTGCGAAAGGCGCGATCTCGGGCGCGACCGCGTCGAGGTGCTGCGGCTTGACCGCCAGGACAAGCACGTCGGGAGGCGCCGGATCGGCCGGATTAATCGCGACCCCGCGCGCCGCCAAAGCCACGATCTCCCGCGACGGATTGGGCTCGACGAGCGCGAGCGACGACGCCTCGAGGCCGCGGTCCAGCCACCCTGTCGCCATTGCGCCGCCCATCTTGCCCGCCCCGACCAGAACGAGCCGCGCCGGCCACTCCGTCATTGTCGCCGTCCTTTTGTCTCCGGTCCGCCGCAACATTCGCTCGGGCGATAGCATTTTTGCTTGGCCGCGGCGCGAGCCGCGGATCTACAAGCTTCCTTCACGCAAATTTGCCTCGGAAAGGGCAGCGACGTAAACGGCAGCGGATGGACTCGGGAGGTCCTTCTGGCATAAAAAGGGAAAATGTGTGGCGGGAAAGCGCTAGCCATCCCGCGCGCATTTGGCTAAGGCCCACTTGGGCGTTCCATTACGGTGGTAACTTTGGTTAAACCGTCGAGCGTTATGGTAACCGAAGTCTAAACCGTTCGAGACAAGCAGGGTGGGCATGAAGACGAGAGCATTCTTCCTGGGGATCGCCTTGGCGGTCAGCGCCGTGGTCAGCGGCTGTACGCCGGTCATCGTGTCGGGCCTGCCCGACCCGAAGCTCACCGAGCGCGACAAGCAGTTGATGGCGCTCGCCGAGCCGGACGAGTGGCGCATTCCCGACGTCCGCAACAAGATCCAGTATCGGACCGACGAAAAACCGGGCACGATTATCATCGATACCGGCTCAAATTATCTCTACTACGTGCTGCCCCGCGGCGAAGCGGTCCAATACCGGATTGCCAGCGGCGCCGAATATATGGGATGGACCGGCCGGGCGACAGTCGGGCAAATGAAGGAATGGCCGACCTGGATGCCGACCGCGTCGATCATGGAGCGCTGGCCGGAGTTCAGAGTCTATCTGTCGCACGGCCCGCTTCAGGGTCAGTGGGACAATCCGCTCGGCGCCCGCGCGCTCTATCTCTTCCAGGGCGACCACGACACGCTCATCCGCATTCACGGCACCAATGAGCCCAACCTGATTGGCCAGCACGTGTCCTCAGGCTGCATCCGTATGCGTAACATGGACGCAATCGACCTCTACAACCGCGTCCACATCGACACGCCGGTGGTGGTGCAGTAAGAACAAAACAACCGGACGGCGATCAAGAGCCGCCGTCCGCGTCCGCTGCGAGACTTCACCGGAACGGCGGCTCGTCGAAGCTCCTGAGCTTGCGCGAGTGGAGCGAGGCGTCGATGCTCTGCAGGAGGTCGATCGCGGTCAGACCGATCTGCAGATGTTCGCCGATCGCCCGCTCGTAGAAGGCGTTGGCGGCGCCGGGCAGCTTGATTTCGCCATGCAACGGCTTGTCGGACACGCACAGCAGCGTGCCGTAGGGGACGCGCATCCGAAAGCCCTGCGTCGCCACGGTCGCCGACTCCATGTCGACGGCGATCGCACGCGAGACGTTGATGAGGCGGCGCTCCTTCGACCAGCGCAATTCCCAGTTGCGGTCGTCGTTGGTGACGACGGTGCCGGTGCGCAGGCGACGCTTCAACGCCTCCCCGACTTCGCCCGTCACCTTCGCCACCGCCTGCTGGAGCGCGACCTGCACCTCGGCGATTGCCGGGACCGGCATCATCAGCGGCACGGCGTCGTCGAGGATGTTGTCGCGCCTCAGGTAAGCGTGCGCCAGCACGTAGTCGCCGATGAGCTGCGACTGCCTCAAGCCGGCGCAATGGCCGACCATCAGCCAGCAATGCGGACGCAACACCGCGATGTGGTCGGTGATGTTCTTCGCGTTCGCCGGGCCGACGCCGATGTTGACCAGGGTGACCCCGCGTCCGTCGGCGCGCACCAGGTGATAGGCGGGCATCTGAAAGCGGTGCCAGGCGACCGCCGCCGCCTTCAGCTCCGCCTTCTCCGGCGATAGCGACCGGTCGATCACGACGTTGCCGGGGAGAATGACCTTCTCGACCCCAACGCCCGAATGCACCTGCTTCAGACCCCAATGCACGAACTGATCGACGTAGCGATGATAATTGGTCAGCAGCACCCACGGCTGGAACCCCCGCCAGTCGGATCCCGTGTAGTGCACGAGCCGGCGTAGCGAATAGTCGATCCGCGGCGCGTCGAATAGGGCGAGCGGCCGCTCGCCGTCATGGACGAATTCCCCGTCGGCGGTCTCGTCGCCGATCGTGGCGAGCGAAGGAATAGGGAAATAGCGCGCGAGTTCGGCCGCGTCGGCGCCCTCGCGGGTGAGTTCGTCGCCGCTTTCGATCACATACGGATAGGGAATCTCCTGCGCCCCGACCCCGACCTCCATCAGCGCGCCGTACTCCGAGACGAGCGGCTCGAGCTGCTCGAGAAGATAGTCGCGAAAGTCGGCCGGCTGGGTCACCGTCGTCGTATAGACGCCGCCCTCGCTGAATTTTGCGTAGGCGCGCGCATTCGGCGGGGCCGGGCCGTTCGGCTCGTAGATCAGGCGCAATTCGGGATAGCGGAACTGCGCGCGCGTTTCGGCGGACGGCGGCTCGCCGGTCTTGAGGAATCGCTCGACCGCGCCCCGCAGCGCCTGCGTGGCTTCATCATAATGATCGACGAGGCGATCGACGGCCTGAGCGGGCGTCGCGACCTGGTGAAACCGACCCTTGGCGATTGCACTCGACTTGCGCAACGGCGCGTCCTCTTGTTTCGACCGCGAATCCCGCAGCCTCACGCCTTGGCCGCGATGCAGGCGATTTCGACCGCATAGGCGGGGGCCGCGAGCTTGGCTTCGACGGTTGCGCGCGCGGGTGCGCCCCCCGCGGGGACCCAGGCCTCCCATTCGGCGTTCATCTCGGCGAAGGCCGCAATATCGGCGAGGTAGACCGTCGCCGACAGAATCTTCGTCTTGTCGGACCCCGCCTCCGCGAGCAGCCGGTCGATGGCGCCAAGGACGTCCTTCGTCTGCTCCCCGACGCTTTTGCCCTCGGCCTCATCGGCCACCTGGCCCGCAAGATAGATCGTCTCGCCGTGGATTACGGCCTGCGACATGCGCGGCCCGGTGTGAAGTCTCGTGATGCTCATGGCGCCAAGTTTCCGTTCAGGCTGGAGAGATGCCCGGGATGGCCCCGAGGAAATCGCGCTTGCCGATCTCGACCCCGGCGGAGCGAAGAATGTCGTAAGCCGTCGTCAGGTGGAAATAGAAGTTCGGCAAGGCGAAATGCATGAGGTAGTCGGCTCCCGGCATCTTCATCTTGAGGTTGGGACCGACCGGAAAAACGACGTCGCGGTCCGCCCCGGCGTCGACCGCCTTGGCGTCGATCGTCTTCAGATGATCGAGCGTCGTCTGAATGCGGCCGCGCAAGTCGGCGAACGTCGTCTCGTTATCGGCGATGGCCGGCGGCTGTGCGCCGGCGAGTCTGAACGACGTGTTCTTGGCGTTATCGCAGAACGCCTGGATCTGTCGGGTCAGGGGAAACATGTCGGGGGCGAGCCGGATTGCGAGATAGTTCGTCGGGTCGAATTTTCGCGCCTGGGCATGCGCCTCCGCCTTGTCGAGGGTGCCGAGGAACGCCGCGAGCGAGCGCTCGAACACCGGCACACTGGATTGATAGAGCGAAAGGGACATTGGGCTTAACTTCCTCCGAAGGCGGGTTGATCGGTCCGCAGCCCGATCGATGCACGCAATCCGTGACGTTATCAACTCGGCGTCTGCAGAAAGATCATCCCGGCTCCGTCTGCGGCGTCGACTCCAGAAAAGGCGCGACGACGGCCCGGGTCTCCTTGCTCGTCACGACCGGCACGATCTCGAAGGTCATGCCCGCGCCGCGCCACTGAAGGATCCATTGCTGGATCAGCCGAAGGTCGTCGCAGCGCATCAGTTGAAAGCAGCGGGAGAAGTTCGCCTCGACCCAGCTGTCGACATATTCGAGCCCGTCGGGAAGTGAGCGGCCGGCCGCGCGCAACCGATCGTAGACCGGCAGCATGTCGCTGTCGCGAAACCGTTCGATGACCATGAACAGCATCGCCGTCGCCTATGGTTTCGGCGGCGCAGCCTGCCCGTCCGCCTGCGGCAGGGTCGGATCGAAGCAGGCCCAGGAGGGCGCCGACTTCGTCCAAATGATCCCGCCGGGCTTCGCCATATTCGGATCGTCCAGCGCCCCCACGCGCACGATGATGTGATGCGGGCGCGGCTCGGCCTCGCTGAAGACCCGCGTGCCGCATTCGGCGCAGAAGCGCCTGTGCATGACCGAGCCGCTGTCGGCGCGGCTGACGTAATCGGTCAGCGGGCCGGAGACCGTGACCGCGAAGATGGCGTTGACCGTTCCGCTTCCCGCGCCGAGATACTGGCAGACGCGGCACCAGCACTGACGCACGCCGAGCGGCGCGTCCGCGGCGATCTCGAACCGCACGGCTCCGCAAAGACACCCGCCCGCAATCGCCATCGCCGCTTCCCGCGCTGAAACGCCGCAGCGACAATAGGCGGATTCCGCGAGGCTCGCCAGCGATCCTATTTGCCCGCGAAGCCGAGGCGTATTAGAAAAGCCGTCACGCGAGGCTCATAGAACTTCCCGGCCGGGCGCGGCCGCGCCGAAAACCGAACGGAATGCAGGCGAAGCGCAACGCTGAGGAACAGGCGATCGACGGCTTCATCCGCAGCCGGCTCGAGGCGGCGGGCGTGCGCCCGACGCGACAGCGGGTCGACCTCGCCCGGGCGATCTTCGGCGCCGGCAACCGGCATTTCACGGCCGAAATGCTTTACCAGGAGACGCGGTCGATCCGCTTCGCGCCGACGCTCGGCACGATCTACAACACCCTCAACGAATTCGCCCGCTGCGGCCTCTTGCGCGAGATCGCGATCTACGACGCCAAGCTCTGGTATGACACCAAGACCGGCCCGCACTTCCACTTCTATCGCGAGGACACGGAAGAGCTGTCGGACATTCCCGACGAATGGCTGCCGAAATTCGACATCCCCGCGCCCAAGGGCATGCGCATCGCGGCGATCGACGTGATCGTCAGGCTGAAGAAGATCTGATACGGCTTACGGGCAATCGCTTCGTCACCCTCTCGTGGACCGAAATCCTCGTCCTTCGAGACGCGCCTTCGGCACTCCTCAGAATGAGGATTTCTACTGGCGCCGCATCCACCTGACCTCGTCCTGAGGCGCCGCGAAGCGGCCTCGAAGGACGCGAGCGCCACGGCGGGCATCAGTGCGTGTGATCAAGGCGCGGTTACTGGCCCCCTTTCACCCCCAGAGGCCCGCGACGCCCGAATAGACGCCGAACACGACCGTCACCAGGATGATCGCGCCGGACGCCGCGGCATAGGCGCCGTGCAGCCGATAGGGCGGCGGCAGCCGGCGCGCGAGCAGATAGAGGAAGCCGAGCACGATCGGCAGCAGCAGCGCGTTCATCACCTGCACGCCGACGCTGAGCGAAACGAGATTGACGCCGGACCCGACCACGAGCGCGCAGGCGACCAGCGCGACCCCGTAGGAGCCGTAGAACCAGGGCGCCTCGCGGGGCTCGTCCTCGAGCTTGTGCTTGGCCCCGAGAACTTCGGCGAGCGTGCGAGCGGCGGTCAGCGTCACCACGATCGCAGCCACCAGCGCCGCCCCGCTCATGCCGAGGCCGAACAGAAGCTTGCCGGTGAAGTCGCCGAGGAACGGCGTGATCGCGCCGACGATCTCCTCGACCGTGTCGAGCGGCTGATCGCCGCCCCCCTTGCCGAGCGTCGCCGCGACTGCGACCAGCACGGCGGCCATGATGAGCTGGGTGAGAACGGCGCCGACCGCGGTGTCGAGCCGGGCGGAACCCAGGTCCTTCGTCGTCACGCCCTTCTCGACGACCGAGGACTGCTGGAAGAACACCATCCACGGCATGATGACCGCGCCGATGTTGGCTGAGGCGAGCAGAAGGTATTTCGGATTGGTCAGCGGCACCGTCATCGCGCCGGACGCGACCTCGCCGAGGCCCGGATGGGCGAGGAGGGCGAGGAGGGCGACGAGCAGGAAGACGAGTTCGAACGCTCCGACGGCGATGGCGATGCGCTCGACCGTCATGTAGCCGTGCATGAGGGCCATGGCCAACATCGCCGCCACGACCAGGGCCAGCGTGATCGACGCCGGCACGCCCATGAGATTGCCGACGCCGGCAAGGCCTGCGAACTCGGTCAGCAAGGCGCCGAGGCAGGTGACGATGAGGGTCGCCACTGACAGCCACGCCCAGCCGACCCCGAAGTGGCGCTTGATCAACTCGGCATGGCCCTTTCCGGTCACTGCGCCGAGCCGGACGGTCAGCTCCTGCACGATGTAGAGGATGGGGATCAGGATGAACTGCAGCAGAAGCAGGCTGTAGCCCCATTGCGCGCCGCTCTGCGCCGCAGTGATGACGCTGCCCGCGTCCGTGTCGGCCAGCATGACGACGAGGCCGGGGCCCGCGACGGCGAGGAAGCGCCGCCAGCTGAACGAGGGTACGGTCACGGCTTCGGCAGTCATCAGAGGGGGCCACGCGAGTAACGTTAGGACGAACGCCCCTTGAGTGAACGGGCTCGACCTGCATAGCAAGTCTCGCGTCGGAAATTTGCAATTGTTTCAAATTCAAGGGCGCGGCGTAACGCCGCGCCCTGGGGGATTCGCAACTTCTGAAGAATCGATCCGCTTCAGGCGATCGCGGTGGCGGCCGCGGCGGCGCGGCGGTCGGCCTGCGGAGACCGGCGCGCCGGCTTGTCCATCATGTCTCCGGCGGAAAGGACGACGATGGCGCCGAGCGCGGCAAAGGCCGCGACCACCGCGGTCACGATCAGCATCGGATAGCCGAACAGCGCGACAAGATTGGCGAGAACGACGACGGCGAAGAGAATGACGAGAATGGCGCGGACGCCTGACGAATCCATGGTGGAGACCTTTGAGCTGAGGGTCCACGCCGATCGTGGACGCGGGACTTGTCAGCGACGCTGGCCGCACCGTCAATGCGGCCAGGTCAGGCAAAAAGTCTTGGTCGCACAATGAATCAAAGGTAAACCTGCTTACCCACCATCCTCAGCTAGCTTTAGCATTGTGTATGGCATTGGCACGGTGCGGACGCCGGCCCAGGTCAGGCGGGGGATCATGGCGGCGAGGTCGTACCTTCGATTGAAGCGA
>Ga0074044_10001774_pt1 | contig 19193 bp, 13 predicted proteins | sample BogForMeECP23OM1_FD_94443 | JGI IMG/M metagenome (GOLD analysis project Ga0074044, IMG submission 94443) | Bog forest soil microbial communities from Calvert Island, British Columbia, Canada - Bog Forest MetaG ECP23OM1 | ecosystem: Environmental > Terrestrial > Soil > Wetlands ...
TGCCAATTGTCAGTTTTTTCGCCCCTGAAAGCACGACTTCGGGACGTAACTCATCTGCAGATGGGAATGAAAACTCAACCCGAGATCGATGCCGTGTTCCTTGCGAGTTTTGGAAAGACTGAGAAGCTCGATTCTCCCACCATCATGCATATGCTCATTTCATGCGAAGCGAAGCAGATCAATCAGCGAATTCTCGAAGACCAAATCAGAGAGCAAGTCGCAAAGTCTATGGAGATAACCACGTCGATAAGAACTCCCACAATTGATGCCGTCAAACCGATGGCGATAGCAGTGACACGGCACGATTTTGCCGGCGTGAAGGAAAGAGTTATATACGTCGTAGAGTTCGAACAGATTGATCGAGCGAAGTTCGATCAAGAGTGGCTCGTAACTTCGGATACAGACGAGCGACTCTACACTATGCCGCTGACTGCCGTGTCCCAGACTGTCTACCGGATTATGCCTCCGATTGCCGGTCTAAACGCTTGATAGGCTGATTAGATAACCGTACCCTTGACAGCGCCTTCGCTCTCATCGAGAGCCACCCGCCAACACTCTTCCGGTTTCGGTCTAATCCCAGAACGGCTCTCGACTGAGCCCCCGGAAGCAATCAGAAGCTGAAGCGACCTCCGACTGTCGGAGCGAAGTTGTTGTCCGAGTTATAGGGGACGCCGGGGCCATGAGGAATGGCGATGGCCAGACCGCCGCTCACCCAGGAGTACGCAATTCCGGCAAAAGCGTCGAAACGCTTGGTGAAGTGATGATCCGCATAGAGCGACCCCTCGTTGAGGGTGCCCGCGCAGGAAGCGCGGAAACTTGTGGGCGTGCAGGTCGGCGGAACACGGAAGTCGTTCTGCCGCTGTTGATACCAGGCGAAAGTGAAGTCGGTTTTGCTGCGGTAGGTGTACTTCACGCCCGTCCACCAGATGTTCACCAACTTTTCAGAATCAAGATTGTTGTCTTCGACCCCGCTCATGAAATAACCGCCCTGGTCCGAGGCGCCAACGCCCAACGGGTTCGCCGGATTATTCTGCCAGATGTATTCGTAGCCGACAAAAAACTTGAATGGGTCCCACACATACTTGGCAGCGAACATAACTGCGTTGTTGTCGGTCACGATGCCATAGACGGTGTTGTCGGTCGAGATCAGATTGGGGCCGAGGCCGTCGCCGCCGTTGATAGGGGTTGTATCGATGCTGTCAGTGAGCGACTGTGTAAACCCCAGATGCGGCGTCGCCGGACTCTGCGGCCCCAGCAAGGGGTTCAATACGCTGATCGCCTGGTTGTAATGCTGGAAGACGAAGTCGGCGGAGAACTTGCCCCGGTCTGGGCCGATGGTTCCGCCGAGGTCGAATCCCCAGGCGTTGTTGTGCGCGGATTGCGGAGTGCAGGAGGTCGCGGTCCATGTGTTCCCCGCGGCTGCCGCGGGGTCGTAGCAGCCGGCAGAACCATCGGCGAATTTATACATCGCGCCGAAATGGACCGGGCCATAGGTGAGGCGATACTTCACGGCGTCGTCCCAGCGGGAGTTTTCGGTGTCGCCGCCGCCGGCCATGGTGCCGTTATACCCAATGTAGGAAAAAGAATAGGCGCCGCTCGCCGGATCGTACTGGAGCATCGCATCGGTGCCGATAGAGCGCTGACGACCGAAGGTCAGCGTGCCGAAAAGCTTGGACGATATACCGCCATAGTATTCGTCATTGAAGGGTTGGCCCGCGCGCGCGCCGTCGATGGCGAACGAATAGCTGGCCCTGGGAAGGCCGTTGTTGGCGATCTGAGTGGCTGACGCGTTGGCGAGCAGGCCGGACTGTGGATTGATGCCAGTGGAAGCGTTGAACACAACGTACCATCCAGGCAGAAACTCTACCTTGCCCCGGATGCCCAGACCCGTCTGCTGCAGGTTGTTCGGTGCGACGAGGAATCGATGTTGATAGCCGTTTCGGTTCACCAGAGATTCGCCTTCATAGTTATGGCCGTCTTCCGGTAAGCCGTGGCTGACCCAGCCGACGCCGACGTCATACGCACCGTACACCGTGATGCCGTGCCAGGTCAGCGTGCAATCGGTGGTGGCGAATTCGTGGCCGCTGGCGCAGGCGTCGGGAGTGCCAGCGAGCGTCCTGCGCTGCATCTTGATGTCGACTGTGGCGTTCTGGCCAGCCGCCAAGGTGATTCCCGTGCGCGTTTCATCGGCGAACCCTTGTTTTGCCGCTCGAATCTCGAAGCGCCCCAGAGGCAGGCCGGACGCCTGATAGTGTCCCCCGCCGTCGGTTGTGATGGTGCGCGTTGCACCTGTGTCGACGTTCTTGATTGTCATCGCGACATCGCGAAGGGCTGCGCCGGTTTGGTCCGTCACCACGCCGGAAAGGCTCGCTCCCGTTTGGGCCCACGCCGGGTTAAAGGAGAGACAGTAAACGAGGATGGCGAGAAACAGAGCAGCGGGACGCATTTAGCCTCCAAAGCGGGGATCCGTCTTCGAGTCGAAAAGTGTACATTAAATACTGATTGACTGTCTATAAATATGCAGTTATATACATAAATCGAGTACTTGAATCGGGCGGGTGAAAGACTGGGGCATTGTTGACCGTGCCGCTGGTTGACGGTACGATTTCCTTCCGATGCAGAAGAAGGGCAAATCCCGACGGACTGCCAAGACTGAAGACCTGCTGCAACTTCGGGATGCGGCTTTGCAGCTAGGCGTGAGTTTTCCCACCGTCAAGCAGTGGATCTACAAGAAGAAGATTCGCAGCGTCCAGACCGCCGGAGGACACCACCGGATTCCACGAAGCGAGGTTGACAAGCTGCTTTTCAGAACACGTGGCGGAACCGAGAAAGAGCGGGAGCAGGCCGTCCGCCGCGTCAGTGGGCGCAATCAGTTAGTGGGACGCATCGATTCGGTTCGCATCAGCGGTCTGATGGCAGAGGTCAAGATTTCGATCGGCGGCCAGCAAATCACGTCGATCATCACTGCAACTTCCGCGCGGGAGATGCAATTGAAGGCGGGACAGACTGCAGCGGCCCTCATAAAAGCCACCGAGGTAATGATTCTTCGTGTGTGACCTAAGATGTGTGACATCAGAAGTGTGATCATGAGAAATCGACTGTTTTTTGCCGCCGTGGTCCTTGCTCTGACGTTGCACTCTGCCCTCGCATCGTGTCAGCAGCTAACGATTCAAAATGAAACTGGAAAGCAGACTGTCCTGGCGCGGTCCGACATCGAGGCCTTGCCGCACATGAGGGTCACGGCCGGCGCCTCCGGTTTATCGACGACGTTTGAGGGCGTCCCGCTAAAGGCCTTGTTGGAAAGAGCGGGAGTTTGGTTTGGGGAAACCATGAAGGGAAAACGCCTGGCTTCGTGTTTGCTCGTGGAAGGCGCCGACGACTATCGGGTAGTGATTGCCCTGCCGGAGATTGACCCGGCGTTCACCGACAAACAGATTATTCTGGCCTTCCTGAAAGATGGGAAACCTCTGGATGCCAAGGAGGGGCCATACCGCATCGTCATCCCCGATGAAAAACGAATGGCACGATGGGTGAGACATGTGACGACGCTAAAGGTTGTCGAGGTACAGTGAGGCGGGTCGGCATTCACCTCGGGAGGCTTTCCTGCAAGGGCGGTTTTTCGTCACAATCTGCTGTGAGGCGGTGCACAGCGCAAACCTTGCCCTCGTCCTAGCCTGAAGGTGGGCCGTTCTGGCCCAGAGCCAAGGAGGCTTGTATGCGCAATATCTTTGCAGGGATGCTGGTCCTGATGTGTGTCTTTATGCTGGCCGCGGTTTCGGCCGCGGACAATCAGATGGGAATCCGAGACACCTATAAGGTGACCTTCACAGAGAAGGTCCTGGTGGCCGATACGCTGTTACCGCAGGGGAACTACGAGATCCGTCACGTGATGGAAGGCTCGGACCATATCATGGTGTTCCGCCAGCTAGGGACGAAGAAGCCGCTTGAGGTTCGCGCGAAGTGCACACTGGTTCCGTTGAGCGCAAAGGCCGATAGGGATGAGAGAATCTACGTCGTGAATGCGGCGAACCAGCGCGTTTTGCAGGAACTGGTGTTCAAAGGCGATACCGCAAAGCACGTATTTTAGCTGCACGCGGGGAACACCCGCTGAACAGCATAACCTAAGGAGCGCTCCGATTTGACGGGGGCGTGCTGAAGGAGAGGCACGTCCCCGAAGGTATCGGCCCCATCGGAGGGCCGAGTCCCTTCTGAGTGTTGCAAAAGGCAAGAGAAGGTTTAGAATTCAACAACCTAGCACGATGGTTGCATCTTTTTGGTAGTTGAGTTCATCCAAAGGTTGAGTAAAAGTCACTCAAGGAAAATCATGAGCGATCCTGTTTCTCCCGAGCTCACTTACGAAACCACCGAGCGCTCGCTGCCGATTCTACCGGTGCGCGACACGGTCCTTTTCCCCCATGCCGTGCTTCCATTGACGGTAGGGCGCGAGAGTTCGGTACAGCTGATCAACTCGCTCGGTGAAGACAAGACCATCGTCGTCGTGGCGCAGCGCGAGGCGCGCGTGGATTCACCGCAGCCGACTGACCTCTACTCCATCGGTACCCTGGCCGTGGTGCACAAAGTTGTGAAGATGCCGAACCAGAGCCTGTTCGTTTTTGCCGAAGGCCTGGAGCGGGTGCGGCTGGCCGATTTCGCGCAGCTTTCGCCCTTCATGCGCGCCCGTGTCACTACCATCCCGGAGATGATTCCACCGAAGGACTCCGAGATTGAAGCGCTGCAGCGCAACGTGCTCACCTTATTTCAGCAGATTGTGGCCGGTTCACCGACGCTCTCCGACGAGCTTTCGACGGTGGCGATGAACATTGAAGAGCCGGGACGCCTGGTGGATTTTATCGCTTCGTCGTTGCCCTCACTGTCGACGGCCGACAAACAAGAAACGCTGGAGACCAGCGACGTCCGGGTGCGTCTGGAAAAAATCAATCAGCACCTCGCCAAGGAGCTCGAAGTCCAGCAATTGCGCAACAAGATTCAGTCCGAAGTACAGGATCGCGTGCAGCAGACGCAGCGCGAATACTACTTGCGCGAGCAGATGAAGGCGATCCAAAAAGAGCTGGGCGAGCAGGATGAGGGCGTGCGCGACACGGAAGAGCTGAAGCAGAAAATCGAATCCGCGGGCATGCCCGATGATGTGAAGAAAGAAGCGCTGAAGGAACTGGGGCGGCTGGCGCGCATGTCGCCGATGGCGGCGGATTACTCGGTCACTCGAAACTATATCGAGTGGCTGGCCGTGCTGCCCTGGGCGAAGACTTCGGGCGGAGAAATTGAGATCCTGAAGGCGAAAGAAATTCTCGATGCCGACCACTACGACTTGCAGAAAGTGAAAGACCGCATCCTGGACTACCTCTCGGTGCGGCGGCTGAAGCCGAACATGAAAGGGCCGATTCTGTGTTTCGTTGGTCCTCCGGGCGTAGGCAAGACTTCGCTGGGTAAATCCATCGCCCGCGCACTGGGACGCAAGTTCACCCGCCTGTCGCTCGGCGGAGTGCACGACGAAGCGGAAATTCGTGGCCACCGACGCACCTACATTGGCGCCTTGCCGGGGCAAATCATTCAAGGGATACGGCGCGCCGAGACGAAAGATCCCGTCTTCATGCTCGACGAAATCGACAAGGTAGGCCGCGACTTTCGCGGCGATCCAGCGTCGGCGCTGCTCGAAGCGCTCGATCCCGAGCAGAACGCGACCTTTCGCGACAACTATCTGGACGTGACTTTCGATCTTTCGAAAGTCTTGTTCATCACCACCGCGAACATGCTCGACCCGATCGCCGAGCCACTGCGCGACCGCATGGAGATCATCGAACTGCAGGGCTACACGGAGGAAGAAAAAATTCATATTTCCTTCCAATACCTGATTCCGCGTCAAATCGAGGAAAACGGAATCACCAAAGAGCAGATCGAATTTCCCGAAGAGGCGGTCAGCTACGTGATCCGTCATTACACGCGCGAGGCGGGCGTCCGGAACCTGGAACGCACCATCGGCACGATCTGCCGCAAGCAGGCTCGCCGGATCGCGGAAGGGAAGACCGACAAGCTGGTCATCACCAAAGAAATCGTGCAGGAATTTCTGGGTGGCATCAAGGTGCGCAGCGAAGGCGAAATTGCCGAGCGCACCAAGCGTGCGGGTGTGGTGGTGGGCTTGGCGTGGACGCCCTCGGGCGGCGACGTATTATTCGTCGAAGCCAACCAGATGAAAGGCAAAGGCGGGCTGACCATTACCGGTCAGATTCAGGACGTGATGCGCGAGTCCATGCAGGCCGGGCTAAGCTGGGTGCGTTCGAACGCGAAGCAGTTGGGCATTGACGAAGAATTCTTCGCCACTCACGACATCCACATTCACGTGCCCGCGGGAGCGATCCCGAAAGACGGCCCTTCGGCGGGCGTTACCATTGTGACTGCGCTGGTGTCGTTGCTGTCGGGCAAGCAGGTGCGTCCGCTCACGGCGATGACGGGCGAGATCACGCTGAGCGGGAACGTACTTCCGGTCGGCGGCATCAAGGAAAAAGTGCTGGCCGCCAAACGCGCCGGAGTGCGCGACGTGATTCTGCCTGCCGAGAACAAGACCAATGTCGAGGAAGACCTGACACCCGAGCAGTTGCTGGGATTAACCACCCACTACGTGAAGACCATCGACGAGGTACTGGATTTTGCGCTGCCGGCTACTCCGCGCCAGCAACTCCAGGACGCCGAGGAGCGCGAGAATGTGCTGAGCACCTAAGTTGAATTTCCAGTAGAGACGCGGCTTGCCGCGTCTCCCGCCGCAATGGGCACAGCTTTCCACTCCAGCCAAGCCGCCACCATCCTCGTTTTCCCTTGACAACCATCCCAACACGAAAGTAAAAGTAAGCATTCGTAAGTTACCGAATCCCCGCGCGCTCTCATTGCGTGAGGTCGTTCCTTCCCGGGAGAATTGCTTATGCCACGCAAAGCACCGACATCGACGCGAATTGCAGGCGCGGCCCACGCCACGATGTTCATCATTGTCCTGCTGCTGGCCCAGTCACTTTCAGCACAGATCGGCGGTACCTTTTTTGTGTCGAAAAATGGCAGCGACGCCAATCCCGGCACCATCGGCTCGCCCTGGTTGACCATCCAGCACGCGGCGAATTCAGTCTCGGCAGGCGCCACCGTGTACGTATTAGGAGGCGTTTACAACGAGTCCGTGAACTTTCGCGCGTCGGGAACGGCGTCGGCGCCGATTACCTTCCAGAGCTATCCCGGCCAGAATGCGGTGATCGACGGCACCGGCGTGAGCGTAAACGGCACGCAGGGTCTCATCAATATCGTGGGTGACCGGAGCTACATCACCATCAACGGACTTGAAATCCGCCATTACACGACCGACAGCGAAGACAACGTTCCGACCGGCGTCTGGATCACGGGCTCGGGCACGGGAATCCAGATTCTGAACAATCGTGTGCACGGCATCACCACCAGGGCGGAAGCCAACGGCAACGCTTTCGGCATCTCCGTTTACGGCACGTCGCAGATTCCCATTACTCAGCTAGTCATCAGCGGCAACGAAGTCTACGACCTGAGGACCGGGGAGAGCGAATCCGTGAACGTAGATGGAAACGTGACCCACTTCAAAATCACCAATAACCTCGTGCATGACAATGACAACATCGGCATCGACGCGATTGGCTACGAAGGCGTCGGTCCCGTCGGCTATGACGAGGCCATGTACGGCGAAATCAGCGGAAACACGATCTATAACATCAGCGGGATCACCAATCCCGGCGAGGGCTATGAATACGACGCCGACGGACTCTACTGTGACGGGTGCGCCTATGTCACGATTGAGCGGAACGTAATCATACAGACCGACTACGGCATCGAGACCACCAGCGAAAATCAAGTCTGCCAAGCCAATGGCACCGAGTGGTCTGGCCCCAACAATACCGGAACCGCAGCCCGAGGCAAGTTCCCCTGTTATGGCAGGTATGTTACGGTGCGCAACAACATCTTCTACAACTCCAATGCCTGCGGTAACTCTATCGGCGGTTATGCGCCCGCGACCAAAAACGGCGGCCACAGCAATGGAGGAGGCAGCAGCTATCACGACGTCTTCGTCAATAACACTTTGTACAACAACGCGACCCAAACGGGGAACTATTCCGAAGGCGGCTCCACCGCCGAATTCCAGATTCAGAACCAGGTGGGCAGCGCGCAAGGCGACATCTTCGAAAACAACGTTGTGTACGCCGGCACGTTCAATACCTGGATCTACAGTTTCGCCCCGTTTTCGCCGACGTACCCCGCTCCACCGGCGACGCTCAATTGGAACCTGTACAACTCAGCCGCAGGTTACGTAGAAGGAACGTCCATCTGGTGGGGGAACGTGAGTAGCTACCCGAGTTTTTCAAACTGGCAGACCTCGAGCGGCGAAGACGCCAACTCCCTGAACACCGATCCTCTCTTCGTCAATCTGGGCGCCGCGCCGCCAGACTTTGACACCCTTCCTTCTTCGCCGGCCATCGGCGCCGGCAGCACCAACCTTCCGTGCAGGGTTGGCTGGTGTGATCCCGAGGGCAGTTCCCCCAGCTCCATCTATGGCAGCACCGACTTCATCGGCAATTCGCGGACGCACGGTTCGAACATTGACATTGGCGCCTACGAGAACACGGGAGTCGTAAAATACAACTCGTTGAGCGTGAAGCTGACCGCGGCGCGGCACATTCTCCGGCCCGGGCAGTCGACCACTCTGACAGTCGCGGTGTCCGCCAATCCCGGCGGCGGCGGCGTGCCCAGCGGTACGGTGAATTTCATGCTGGGATCAACCTTGCTGGCAAAGAGAACGCTCATGCCAACCCGCGCCACGGAGTCTGCGGCGAGTCTGCCACTAAGTGCGTCACAACTCGCGCCCGGCGCCCACACGCTAACGGCGGTGTACTCCGGGAATTCGATCGCGCCGTGTTGTCCTGTATCAGGACCACCGGTTACGGTCTACGGAAGCGCAACCTCGGCGCCAATCACCGTGACCAAGAAGCCCGCCGCTCAATCCCAGATGTTGAGCCTGCGGCAGTAGGGCCTGGCTTCATTTTTGATCAACCCGCGCTTGCGGGATCGCATCGAAGCACTGAGGGCAGGTGCTTATGAACGTTCTGTTGCTTTCCATGCCGGATTCCTTCGAACACATGCCACCGGTTGCGATCCGTATGCCCAACGGTGCGCTCACCTCATTGGCCGGCAACGTTGATCCGCAGCACCGCGTGGCCGTGGCCGATTTGATCCTGGTTCAACGCCAGGTTCGCGAGACGGTCACGCGTCTTGTACGCGAACTCGATCCGGAAGTTGTCGGACTCTCCATCATGACGTTTCAGCGGCGTACTGCCGCTCGCATTATCAATCTGGTCCGCGCTCTCCGCCCGGGAGTGAAGATCGTGGTGGGAGGGTATGATCCCAGCCTCGCCCCCGAAGCTTATGAGGAAATGGGCGTCGACTATCTTGTGCGCAGCGAGGGGGAAGTCACCTTCCGCGAATTGTTGCGCGCCGTCGAGCAGAGGTCCGGCGTCGACCGGATATGCGGCCTCTCCTATCGATGCCAAAACGGCGAGGGCTGGGTGCACAACCCCGACCGTCCGCCGCACCGGCTCGAAGACAGCGAAATCCGACCGCCGAACCGCGACGCCCGCGTGCTCAACGGATATACGTTGCTCGGCCGGCAGGTGGATGTAATCGAGACTTCGCGCGGCTGCACCTACGATTGCAGCTTCTGTTCCATCATCGAGATGCGGGGCCGCAACTTCCACACCTACTCCTTCGATCGCGTGTTGGAGGATATTCGCGACGCCCGCGATCACGGCGCTCGAACCATTTTCCTGGTCGACGACAACATTACGCTGAACGTGCGGCGTTTCGAGGCGTTGTGCCAGGCCATCATCGCCGCCGGGCTGCACAAGCTCGATTACTTCGTGCAGGCCATGACTTCCGCCATCGCGAATCACGGCGAAACCCTCGCGCCGCTTATGCGACGAGCCGGATTCCGCTATGTCTTCCTCGGCATCGAGAATATCCTCGAAGGCGACTTGGAATTTCTGCGGGCTTCCGCTAAGAACACTGAGCGCACGAACGGCCAAAATACCGGCAACGCCACCCTCAAAGCCATCGATTATCTGCACCGCAACCAGATGTATGTGGTCGGCGGATTGATCGTGGGCAGTCCCGGCGACACGCGCGAGTCGATCGAAACCAATCTCGAATTTGCACGCCGCTACGTCGACTGGCCCTACATTCAACACCCGACGCCGTACCCGCGCACGCCCATGACGAAGGACTTCCGAGATCAAGGCTTGATTATGAACGAGCAGTTGGAGGAATACGACGGCACTACGGCTGTGGTACGCACTGAGCACTTGCCGGCCGAGGAAGTGGAATTCATGCGCTGGAAGGCCGAGCGCTGGATGAAACTTCACCATATACCGGTTGCGTTCAGGCATGACCCAGGCTTCGTCCTGTTCCGGGGATGGAAGATGTTGTCTCACACCTTCCGCGGAAGCTCGATCCGCTCGGCGCTGGGACTGGAAAGCGAGAGGAAAGTTTTCGAACGGTATCGAGCGATCCGGCGGGCCGAGCGCGAGTATGTGTAAATCCTGAAGCTCGGCCTGCGAGCGCGACTCTCCCTGCGCTAGAAGAATCCCCGCAAAGAGGCGACAATGGTTCCCGCAAGGAAAGGATAGGAACCACGGTGGCAGCAAGTCCGATTCCGAAGGCCAGTCCTCAGCCCAGTCTAAAGCCTGCGAACCAGGAGCCTGCTGAGCCAAAGCCTAAGCTCGGCCTGCGTGCCTGGATGGAGCGCGTGCTGGTGGAATGCGATCGGGCGGCTGCGGGGTTCGAGCCCGATCCGGTGCATGATCTTCGTGTAGCTCTGCGACGCTGCCGCTCGCTGGCCGATGGATTGATGGCCATCGATCCTGATTCTTCCTGGAAGGACATGAAAAGGGCGGGGAAGAAGCTTTTCCAGGCGCTGGGTGAGCTGCGCGACATGCAGGTGATGCAGGATTGGATCGAGAAACTGGGCGTTGCCACTGATTCGACGAGCAACCCAGTGTCCGCCGATCCGGCAGCGGGCGATCCTGCTGCGACCCGGTTGCTCGATTACGTGCGCGTGCGCGAAGCCGAATGCAAGCAGCGCGCCTTCAAGGATCTCAATCAGTTTGACCGCAAGCAATGGCGCCAGTGGGCAAGAGCTCTGCCGCAGCGCGCGGCGCGGGTCCGTCCGGGGAGAACGGTGTACCTGCATCTGGCGCTCGAAAAGTGGACAGCCGCTTATGCTCTGCACAAACATGCTCTGCGGTCGCGGTCGCAGGTTAGTTGGCACGAACTGCGTATTGGCATCAAACGCTTCCGTTACACGGTGGAAAACTTTCTGCCGCGCCAGCATGAGGCGTGGGGTGCCGATCTGAAAGAACTGCAGGATCTGCTGGGCGACGTGCATGATCTGGATGTGCTGTGGGCTCTGGCCGCGGAGGTGCATGCGTTTCCTGATCTCGAAAGCCGCGAACGCTGGCGGGAAAAATTGAATGCGGCTCGATCCAAGAGGATTGAGCGCTATCGCGAAAAGATGGTGGGCCGCGAGTCGCTGTGGCGCGTCTGGCGGGCGGAGTTGCCGCAGGGCCCGCGATTGCGCGCGGCGGCGATGGCCCGTCTTCGAGCTTGGGCCGGATATCTCGATCCCGATTTCCCCCATTCTCAGCGCGTGGCCCAGTTGGCGCTTCTTTTGTACGACGGGCTGAAGGATGCGGGGCTGCTGACGGCGGACGCGGTTGCGCAAACGCTGGAGGCCTCGGATCCGGACCACGATTGGCGGGCGATTCTGCAGGCGGCGGCACTCATGCATGACGTCGGCAAAGTGAAAGGCGCGGAAAATCACCAGAAGAATTCATACCGGATGATCCGCGGCCTGGCACGGCCTCTGGGCTGGAGCGCGCGCGAACTGGAATTGGCCGCGGTGGTGGCGCGCTATCATCGCGGGGCATTACCGCGTCCGCGGGGCAAGACCATGCAACTGCTGGAACTGCCGGATCGGCGGATCGCCATGGAGTTGGCCGGCATTTTGCGTCTGGCAAACGCTTTGGACCCGCACAATCGACACCATGGGGCAGGAAACGAGAATGAAAACGCCCCGCGCCTCGAGGTTAGTTTGCAGGACCGTTGCGTAGCCGTGCGAGTGGCGGGATACTCAGCGCTGGACGGTGCGGCGGAAGGCGTCGCCGCAGCGCGGCATCTGCTGGAAACCGTGTTGCATCGCCCGGTACTGGTGCGGGCATTGACCTTGGGTAGTTCTCCAGCAAAGTCGAGAGCCAAAGGCTAAATGCTTAATGCTGATTTCAGAATTCCGCCAGTTCCTTCATTGCCCGGAACAGATCGCTGGCCTGAGGGAGAATGGCATTTTCGAGAATCGGCTGATAGGCAACGAAGGTATCGGTAGCCGCGATGCGCTTCACCGGGGCATCGAGGTGATGAAACAGTTGGTCGGCGATGCGGGCGGCAATTTCGGCGCCGTATCCCCAGCTCAGCGCGTCTTCGTAGGCAATTAACGCGCGATTGGTTTTCTTCACCGACGCGGCGATCGCCTCCCAGTCAAACGGATTCAGACAGCGCAGGTCGATCAGTTCGACGCTGACGCGATGCTCGCGCTCCAGTTTCTGCGCTGCCTGCAGCGCTCGCGGAACCACCGCGCCGTAGGTGATGACGGTGAGATCGGTTCCGGGTTGCACGACTTTCGCCTTTCCAAACGGCACCATGTAGTCGGGCCCGGGATAGGGCGCGCGTCCATAAGTCTCGCGATAAAGGCGCTTGTGTTCGAGGAATAAAACCGGGTCGTCGCAGCGTATCGCGGTGCGCAGCAGGCCAGCGGCATCGAGTGCGTTCGATGGAAACACCACGCGCAATCCGGGAGTATGGGTGAAGATGCTTTCGCCGCACTGCGAATGGTAAATGGCGCCGCCCGTCAAATACCCGCCAATCGCGACGCGGATCACCACCGGTGCCGAGAAGGCGTTGTTCGAGCGCCAGCGGATGATGGGGAGTTCGTCGCGCAACTGCATCATCGCCGGCCAGATGTAATCGAAGAACTGGATCTCAACCACCGGCTTCAATCCGCGCGTGGCCATGCCCGTGGCGCGGCCCACGATTGCGGCTTCGGCCAGCGGAGAATTGAAGACGCGGTCGGCGCCGAATTCCGTCTGCAATCCCGAGGTCAGCTTGAAGACTCCGCCCTTGCCCTTGATCAGCTTTTGCTTGAGATACTGTTCGCGGCTGGCGTCGGCCACGTCTTCACCGAAAATGATGACGCGTTCATCGCGCCGCATCTCATCGCGCAACGCGGTGTTGATAAGGTCCGCCATGGTTTTATTTTGCGAGGCGGGTTTCTTGCCATCCGTGGCAGTCTCGGGAGACGCAAATGCGGGACGAGTGTCGAATGCCGCCGAAGTCGGATCCAGATCGGGCGAGTACACGAAGTTGTAGATCGTTTCCGGCTGGGGGATCGCGGCTTCGAGTGCGCGGTCGGCATCGGCTTGAACCTGCTCCTCGATTTCCTTTTCGATTTTGTTGATCCCTTTTTCGTCGAGGATTCCCTCGCGCAGCAGAAACATTTGCAGGCAGTGCACCGGGTCGCGCGCGGCATCGGCCTGACGCTCGGCGTCAGGACGGTAAAGGCGCTCATCGTCAGAAAGCGAGTGCGAGTACGGACGAATTACATGCGCATGCACAAACGCAGGACCATGACCGGCGCGGCAATAGTCGGCCGCCCGTTTAAACGCGGCGTAGGCAACGATCGGGTCGGTTCCGTCAATTTCCTCGAAATGGAAATTGGGGAAACCGGAGACCAGTCGCGAAATGTTGCCTCCCGAGGTCTGGACTTCCACAGGAACGGAAATCGCATACTGGTTGTCTTCCACACAAAAAATTACCGGCAGACGGAGGTTGGAGGCCGAGTTCAGCGCCTCCCAGAATTCGCCTTCGCTGGTGGTGCCGTCGCCGAGCGAGACGTAGGTGACTTCATCGCCCTGGAATTGGACGTCCTTGAATTGGCGGTAATCGCCCTCGGCCTTCTGGCACGCCTTGGGATGCCTGGCGAGATAGCGACCGGCTTCGGCGCATCCTATGGCTTGCAGGATTTGCGTGCCCGTGGCCGACGATTGGGTGACGACGTTGAGCCGCTTGTAGGCCCAGTGCGAGGGCATTTGGCGGCCGCCGGAACAGGGGTCGTCGGCCGCGCCCACGGCGCCGAGCAGCATTTCATACGGAGTTGCGCCCAGCGCAAGACACAGGGCGCGGTCACGGTAATAGGGATAGAACCAGTCGTATCCGGCCTTCAACGCAAAGGCCGCGGCAACGCCCATCGCTTCGTGGCCCGCGCCCGAGATCTGGAAGAAGACCTTCTGCTGCCGCTTGAGCAGGATCTCGCGGTCGTCTAAACGCCGCGAGGTGAACATGGTGCGGTAAGCATCAATGAGTTGCTGACTCGTCAGGCCCTGGTAGATTTTGGCCTTCTTCGCAACGTTGCTTTCGTTGAGCTTGGGATCGACTTTGGTCGTGGCCATGCCGCGCTTTTCACCCCACAGAGTTGCAGCCCGCATCATTGTAAACCAAGGTCGCAGGTGTCAGGTGTCAGGTCTCAGGAGAATCTTCTCACTTGCGCCCGCGGTTTTGAAGTAGCCCTTCCTGACACCTGACACCTGACACCTGGCACCTGACACCTTGGTTTATCCTGAACTGAACATGATTCGTTTCCTGCGCCCCTTTGATCCGCATCGCGTCCGTTTGCTGGTGTTTGATCTGGATGGCACCCTGATCGACTCGCGTCTTGATTTGGTTCACTCCGTGAACGCCATGCTGCGCCATATCGGCCGTCCTGAACTGGATGGCGACGTCATTGCCAGCTATGTCGGAGATGGCGCTCCCGCGCTGGTGCGCCGTGCGCTCGACAATACGGATGATGAGGCGTTGCTCCGAGCGGCGCTGGAGTATTTTCTGGGCTACTACCGCCAACACAAACTCGACCACACCACGGTTTATGAGGGTATTCCCGAACTGTTGGCGAGACTGGCTGATTCGCAGAATCCGGTTGAGTCGAAAGGTGTACAGCGGCGGATGGCGGTGCTTTCAAACAAACCGGTCAATCCTTCTCGCGACATTTTACGGGCGCTGGGGTTGGGAGACTTCTTTGTGCGGGTATACGGCGGCAACAGCTTTACCACGAAGAAGCCCGATCCGCTGGGGGTGCGGACCATCCTCGAGGAAACAGGTGTCGCGGCGGATGAGGCGCTGATTATTGGAGATTCGTCGGTTGACGTTCTGACGGGGCAAAATGCCGGGTTGTGGACGTGCGGTGTGACCTACGGGTTCGCTCCGCACACGCTGGAAGATGTGCCTCCGGATGTGCTGATCGAGAGTCCTCGCGAACTGGCGGAGTTGCTCCGGTAGCCTCGGTGCTTTGTCTAGAAACGTAAACTTGCAGCCGGAATTGCATTTCTTGCATCTCTTACTATAGAGGGCCTTCGAGTGATAAAGACGCAAGGGGAGGTTCCACAAACATGAACATTTTCGCAGATACCGCGGAGTTCGCATTGCTTCGATTCGCTAAACAGAGTTTGGCTTTCATTCTGTCATTCGCTCTTTTGTTCGCGACCCTGCCGCTGACCCTGGCGGCTCAAGATGCACCTGCGCAAGACGCGCAAGACGCGCCACCGCAAGATGCGCAGGGCGCTCAGCCGCCGTACGCCCAGCAGACTCCTGAACAGCTGCAGCGGTTAGTAGCGCCGATTGCCCTGTATCCGGACTCGCTGGTGGCACAGATCCTGGCGGCATCGACGTTCCCCGAGGAAGTCGTCGAAGCCGACCGATGGGTGCAGGCGAATCCGGATTTAAAGGGCGATGCTTTGGGTAACGCTGTCGACCAGCAACCCTGGGACCCGAGCGTCAAAGCGCTGGCTGCATTTCCGCCCGTGCTCGGAAATATGGACAAGAACCTCTCCTGGACGTCATCTCTCGGCGACGCATATTACAACCAGCAGCAGGACGTGATGGATGCGGTGCAGGTGATGCGTCACAAGGCGAAAGACGCCGGCAACCTTAAGACCACGCAACAGGAAGTCGTGAAAGACGATGGCCCGGATGTCGACATTGAGCCCGCCGATCCCGATGTGGTTTACGTCCCGGCGTACAACCCCTGGCTGATTTACGGATATCCCGTGGTGGCGTGGCCGGGATGGTACCCGTATCCCGGAATCTGGTTTGGCGGCCCGTATCTCTCTTTCGGACTCGGCTTCGGAATCGGCTGGTTCGGCGGTTTTGGATGGGGCTGGGGTCATTGGGGATTCGACTGGCATAATCACTACGCACTCTACAACCACTCCAGGTATTACTCTGCAAGCAGGACGTTTTATAACCGCAGCAATTACTACCGCGGCGGAGTGGCGCACGGTGGAGTTTACAACCGTCCCGGCGCAACCCCCAGGCCTTTCAATGGGAACCAGCAGGCGGCTCGAGGATACGCTGAACCTCACGGCCAGAGCGGCGTTCGCTCCGGCGCTTACAGCAACTACGACCATGGCGGACAGACAAGGAGTTTCTCGTCGCGCGGAGGCGCCAGCATGGGTGGCGGAGCAGGCCATGGCGGTGGAGGGTCTCATGGCGGCGGTGGCGGGCGTCACTGATCGAGGATGCGGATCGAGAGTTAGTTGGGTTCGCGGAGCTTGAAAAACTTGAGATGGAGAGAAGCCATATGCGGCGAAAGAAGCTGAATGTCGACAGATTTCATGGGGCCAACCTTCTTAAATTAGCCGTGGTGGCTATGCTTTTGGCGGCGTGTTTTCCCGCCGGTTCCATGGCGCAGCAACCTGGCCAGAAAACATTTTCTGCGGCGGAAGACGCGAGCAAAGCACTGGTCACAGCAACCCAGAGTAACGATGAAAAAGCGCTGCTCGAAATCCTGGGACCAGACGGCAAGCAAATCGTCTCGTCGGGAGACGAAGTCGAGGACGCCCACAGCCGCGCCAATTTCGTACAGAAATATCAGGAAATGCACCGTCTGGTGAAAGAACCGAATGGAACCACTATGGTTTTATATATCGGCGCGGAGAATTGGCCGACTCCCATCCCGCTCGTGCAGAAAGGTAGTTCGTGGTATTTCGACACCGACGCGGGCAAAAAAGAAATCTTGTACCGGCGTGTTGGCCGGAACGAACTGTCGGCCATCCGCGTTTGTCAGGAACTCGTCGCGGCGCAAAAGGGATATTTTGCCCAGCGCGGCGAGTACGCCCAAAAGATCTTCAGCGATGAAGGCCAGCACAACGGCCTTTATTGGAAGGCTGCCAATGGCGAGCCTCAGAGCCCGATCGGGCCGCTCGTGGCATCGGCCGTGGCCGAGGGTTATGACAAGGGCCAGGCCGGTCCTCCCACTCCCTACCGTGGATACTATTTCCACGTCGTAACCCGTGGTGCGGGCGGCGCGAAGAGTTACATCGTGAACGGCAAGATGACTGGAGGCTTCGCCTTCGTTGCCTATCCGGCGGAATATAGATCGTCGGGCGTGATGACCTTCATCGTTAATCAGGATGGGGCAGTGTACGAGAAGGATCTCGGCAAGAAGACCAATGTTCTCGGCAAAGGCTTGAAGCAATACAGTCCGACGTCCGGCTGGCGCAAGACAGAAGAAGAGCAAGTGGAGACTGCTGGCGGGCTAGCCAAGTAGCGTCGCGCTGTACGGACGGAGCACAGAATTAATATCGCAATATCGTTCTCTTCCGGTTGACTTTTGCCAAACGTCCGCACCCGCTCCTCTATTCCCAATCATCGCTCGATCCTGCTACCGTCAAATGACTCCGCCATACGCGGGAGACGCGGCCCGCCGCGCCTCTACCAGAAAGTTGGGATGAGTAACAACGACTCCTGGGGCCTGACCCCCGCCGAACTTCGCAAGCTGCGCGGCTTGAAGACTCCGCATGGCATTCAGCGCTTGCTCGACGACATGCCCTACCACCTTGCCGACAGCGCCTGGTCTCCGCGACGCGTGTTGCGGGAAAACACTTCGCATTGCTACGAAGGGGCGCTGTTCGCTGCGGCGGCACTGCGCGCTATAGGGTATCCTCCGCTGATTCTTGATCTGGAAGCCGAGCACGATACCGACCACGTGATTGCCGTGTATCAGATCGACGGACATTGGGGCGCGCTGGCTAAATCGAACTACACCGGGTGCCGCTATCGCGAGCCGGTGTATCGTTCGTTGCGCGAACTGGCGCTCAGTTATTTCGACACGTATTTCAATCTGCGAGGCGATCGAACGCTGCGGACGTTTTCCCGGCCCGTCCACATGCGCCGTTTTGATCCCCTGCAATGGATGACCACCGAGCAACCGGTGTGGTTCGTAGCCGAGTATCTGCTGACGATTTCTCATTATTCACTGATCACGCGCGCCCAGGCGAAGCGGTTGCATCGGCTGGATGGGCGGTCGTTCCGGGCCGGGTGTTTGGAGCGGGCCGAGAAAAAGTCCTGACCCGGTACACGGGGTATGCACTGGGAAACCCCTTTCCTTTGGGGAACTGCTGGTTCGGTCGCTTCGTATATCGGATATGCGTTTTTGTGCCGGACTCCTCTTCAACGCGGCGGTAGTTCTGCTGGTGGGTTCTCTTTTCGCGCAGGATTCGGTCCCCGCTTCGACTCCCATTCCACCTTCGTTCTCAGCGAGTTCGGCTCCGCCGCCCATCGATCTTAAGCCCGATGCTTCGGGGGTTGTGGCTCCCGAGCAGACTCGCGAGCTGCTGCGCCGCGCGGAAGAGAACGACGTGGAAAACGATAGGCGGGCGCGGGACTATACCCATGTCGAGCGCGAGGAGCGTCATCACCTCGACGGTCATGGCGGGATCAAGAAGGTTGAGTCGCGAACCTCAGAAATCCTGGAAATTTCTGGAGAGCCCGTCGAGCGGCTGACCGCCAAGAATGACAAACCGTTGCCCCCCGAAGACGCGAAAAAAGAAGAAGACAAGATTCAAAAGGTCATCGACAAACACAAGAAGGAATCCGACGAGGACCGCCGCAAGCGGATGAAGCGGGAGGAGAAAGAGCACGAGGACGATCGCAAGTTTGTTCTGGAGGTCGCCGACGCTTTCAACTTCCGGCTGGTGGGATCCGAAGTGATCGACGGGCGCGACACCTGGGTACTAGAGGGCGAA
>Ga0074044_10001775_pt1 | contig 19180 bp, 12 predicted proteins | sample BogForMeECP23OM1_FD_94443 | JGI IMG/M metagenome (GOLD analysis project Ga0074044, IMG submission 94443) | Bog forest soil microbial communities from Calvert Island, British Columbia, Canada - Bog Forest MetaG ECP23OM1 | ecosystem: Environmental > Terrestrial > Soil > Wetlands ...
CCTAAGCCTGATTTCGAGTCAGGTGCCTTCAACCACTCAGCCACCCTTCCAATCGCCTGTTTACAGGCACTCAACGGTTTTTGAAATTTGCAGTTTTATCTTTTGGATATTAGTGCTTTTGACACCGTGCGTGTGAAAGGCCGTATTGCAGCACCAAAAGACCTTCGGCCAAAGACGCTGCTTGCAAAACTGGTTCGTTATGTGCCATCGGGTATTTATTTCCCACGAATACGGGTTCGGGGCAAGCTCATTCGCCGTTCGCTCAAAGCCAGCCGGCCGACCGTCGCCAAACTCCGGCTGAACTTCGCCACGGGATGAACGGTCAAAATGGCTTGAGGGTTGGCCGGATTGAAGCATGATGATGGGCATCATTCGATTTTATGAAGACAGGAATTTCGTTTGTGAGTCACGGACTGGTTTGGGCTGCCATCGCGTTGGCTGAGTTGTCCGCGCACGGCGACACCAATCGGTACGCGGGTGACAATTGGGTGCTTGTCGATGTGACAAACGTGATGGCGGCGGCGGCGGAAATCACCCCGGCGAAATACCCGGATTGCGACGAGGCGACCGTTGAACAAAAGTCGGTCCGGGTGTATCAGGCGGATGGCACGGGGGGGTGCCAGGATGAAACGTTCGTCAAGGTGCTCACGGAAAAGGGCCGGCGCGACAATCGCACGCTGACGATGAACTTCATGCTGCCCTACACGACGGTCGCAGTGCCCAAACTGGAGGTGATCAAACCTGTCGGCGAAACGGTTCCGGTGGACGTGGCGGCGAATTCGAAGGAGTCCATTGATGACAGCCAGATGGCCATGAACATTTACGACCCGAACATGCGGGTGTTGCAGGTGAACATCCCAAGTCTGGACGTCGGTGACGTGGTCCACTCCGTGGAGCGCGAGACCATCGAGCGCCCGTTCATTGCCGGTGAATATGCCGAAGAAAACGTTTTCGAAGGCCCGGGTTTCATCCGGCACATCACTTACGAGGTTCACGCGCCGGCCGACCGGCCGCTGAAGCGCATTGCGTTGCGGGACGAGGTGCCGGGAACGGTCACCGCTTCGACGCAACCAGACACCAACAACACGATCGTGTATCGCTGGGAGGTGAACAACGTGCCACGCATGTTTGACGAGGCCTCCATGCCACCTTACGAAGAAGTGTTGCAGCGGCTTTTTGTAAGCACCCTGCCCGATTGGGCGGCCGTCTCGAAATGGTACTGGAACCTCAGCCAGTCGCATCTGGACGCGACGACGCCCGAGATGAAGCAGACGGTGAAGGAACTCACCGCCGGGGCGCAGACGGACATGGACAGGATCAAGGCGCTGTTTTATTTCGTCTCGAACAAGATCCGTTACATGGGCATTACGCCGGAAAAGGACCGGCCGGGCTTCGAACCGCATGATGTCTGCATCACCTTCGACAAAAAATACGGCGTTTGCCGGGACAAAGCGGCCCTGCTGGTTTCGATGTTGCGTCTGGCCGGCTTGGATGCGTACCCGGTGCTCGTCAGCGTCGGAACCCACAAGGACCCCGAGGTGCCTGATCCGTTTTTCAATCACGCCATCGCGGGTGTTGAACTGGAGAAGGGCCAAATCGTGTTGATGGACCCGACCGACGAGAACACGCGCGAGCTGCTGCCGGCTTCCGATCGCAATCAGAGCTACCTCGTGGCCCGGCCCGATGGCGACACCATCCGGCTAAGCCCGATTCAGCCGCCGGAGGAAAACTTGTTGCGCATAAAAACGACCGGGGTCTTGAATGCGGGCGGCGTTATTGAGGCGAAGTCGGAATTATCATTTCAGGGCGTCAACGACGACGCGTATCGGAATGCCTTTTCACACATGAAACCCGACGACGAGCGGCGGTTCTTCGAGCAACGCCTTCAGCAGGCGGTGCCGGGCCTGCGGCTCAAGTCCCTGAAACTCGTGCCGGCAGACATGCGCGACGTGTCCACGGGTCTGCGGGCGGAACTGGAGTTTTCGGTGGGCGGCATGACGGCGAATGGCGGCGGCGAGTCGGTCGTGAGCGTGCCATGGATTGGCAAGCGACTGGGGGTGGTAAACTTTATCCTCGACGGCACGGGCCTGGAGAAGCGGAAATACCCGCTCGAAACCGAGGTGACCTGCGGTGTGCAGGAGGACATATCGCTCAAACTCGCGGGCGGCTTTACGGGGACGGCGGCGCTGCCCTCACCTTCATCGGTGGAGGACGATTGCGTGAGTTATCAGCAGCGCTTTGATGCAAAGGACGGTTCGCTCGAGTGCTCCCGGACGCTGAAATTGAAGACGGTCGAATTCTCGCCGAGGCAGTATCTGACCCTCAAACAGACTTTGAAGATGCTGGACGATGACGGGCGCAAGGCACCGATCCTTGCCCTTGCCGAAACCCCCGCCGCGAATGCCCGGGCGATGTCCGGCAATCCTCCCGCACCGCCGGTGGAATCCAACGCGCGGATTCTGGAGAGCCGGAAGGAACTCGATGTGACCGGTCCGCACACGGCGGTTTGCCGGGTGAAATACTCAAAGCGCATCCTGACTTACAGCGGCAAAATTCGCGAGGCCGAGGTGAAGATTCCCTACAATCCCGCCTGCGAAGAGGCCCGGCTCGTCCAGGCGGTCGTGACTTCCCCGACCGGCGAGCGTCAGGAAATTTCCAAGGACGAAATCAACGTGATGGACGAGGGCTGGAATGCGTCGGCGAAGCGATACACGGGCGGCCGGATACTGGTGGCGAGCCTGCCGGGCGTGGACGTCGGGTCCACCATCGAGGTTGAATATGAGGTCACTTACACCAACAAGCCGTTCCTGGCTGGATTTGAGTCGTTTCAATTGCCGGATGAACTGGAGCAAAAATCGTTCAAGCTGATCGCACCGGCTGATGTCAAAGTTCAACGGTTGGTCAGTGGCGCGCGGGGCATCGTTCACGAGCAGGACAAAAAGGATGACAACCGGCAGGAGTTTCAATGGCAGTCGGGAAACGTTGCGGCTTTGCCGGCCGAAACCCAGCTTCCGCCGGACTGGGTTTACAGCGCCGGGGTGGGCTATTTTATCGGGAATGTGACGAACTACCTGAATGATTTGAACGAGACGATGCTGGAACGGTCGCACCAATCCACCAACGCGGCGGAATTGGCCCGGCAACTGACCGCAAAGGCGGGGAGCAAAATTGAAGCCGTGAAGGCCATCCGCGATTTTGTTGCCAAATCCATCCGAGAGGCCGGGCCATCCTTTACCGCCCTGCCGCTGAGTGAACTTTCCGATGCTGACACGACACTGGCCGACGGATACGGCCACGCGGCGGACCGCGCCATTTCGCTTCATGCGATGTTGAGCGCGGCGGGTTATCAACCGGAGTTCGTGCTGGTCTCGGATTTGCCGGCGATCTCGGGCATCACAAACGTGGCGATGACGTTTCCTTTGCCACGGAATTTCCAGACACCCCTCGTCAGAATCACGCTGGAGGGTGAGGACTATTATCTGAACGACACGGACCAATACGCGCAACCGGGTTCGACCGGCAGCGATGGCAAACTGGGGATAGCGCTTTCCACCCGGGCGTGGGAAGTCATTCACGCTGCCAAAGATTGTGGGGACGGAACCATGACAACTTACACACTGCTGTTGGACAAGAACGGCCGGACACGCATCCGGGTTTCGCGGTCGTATTACGGCGTGAATTACAACGAAAAGCACCGGTTTTTCGCCGAGCTGCCGCCCGAGGAACGGAAACGGTATTTCCAGGAAACCGTTTCAGGCGTGGCCCAGGGCGCGCGACCGATGGGCGATTTGACCACCACGTTTGACACCTATCCGGGTCATGAACAATTCTCGGTGATCATTGACAACTACGGCGTCACCGCCGGCAAGTATCTTTACTTCAATCTACCCTTTACGCCGTCGCTGATCCCGGTCGGGGCTGATCAACGCGCGCTGCCGTTGTTGATTTCGCAGGGAGGCAAAAACACCATTCGCACCGAGATTACGCTGCCTCCGGAGTTTCGCGGAATTGTGGTGGCGCCCGGGAGCGCAGACCTCACCGTGGCTGGCCGCGAAAAAGCGCGCATCACCGGAAGGAAAACATTCAGCGGATACATGGTCACCGACGAGTTTGAAACCGCACCGGCCATCATCAGTCCTGACAATTACCAGGCAATGCTGGGGGTCGAGTCCGCCTTGAGCCGGAAATCGTCGAAGGTTTTTCTTTTGGAAGAGCAGTGAAAAAATCCGCCGGCTTCAGCAGACGACGCGCAGACGTTCGCGCTCGATTGAAAATGCCGCGGGCAAATGGCCGATCCACTCGCCGTCCAATTCAAAGGCGGCTGTAGTTTCTCCCGACAATTCAAATGAATTGGCGCGAAAACGGCGCACGAGGTTTTCCGGCAACTTTCGCCGCAGGAGCAAACCCGGCGCGCAGCGGAGCAGCGTCAGCCAGTTCACGCGCGGGAAAACGCAAATCTCCAGCGAACCGTTGCGCAGGTCCGCCTGCGGAAAAACGCCAAACGGCCCGCCGTAGAAACGTCCGTTGCCGACGAGAACCAGTTCGCCCGTGAGGTTTTGTCCGTCCGCGCGCACGGTGATTTTGGGTTGCGGCTCGCACAGCGCCTTCAATCCGGCAAAGACATACGCCAGCGGGCCGGTCTTTTTTTTGAGCGACCAGTCCGCCAGTTCAATCGCCCGCGCGTCCAGGCCCGCGCCCGCGAGCAGGACGAAGTGTTTTTTTTGGCGGACACCGTTTGCCGTAAATTCCACGCGCGGCAGGTCAATGCGCGTTTCGCGCCCCCGCTGCAGGGTTTCCCAGGCGTGCGCAATGCGCAGCGGGATTTTGAGTTCGCGCGCAAAAACATTCACCGTGCCGAGCGGCAATACTCCAAGGCACGCCCGCGCAAAACCGTCCGGGGCGTCACCGAGGCCGTTGAGCACCTCGTTGACCGTGCCATCGCCGCCGGCGGCCACGATGAGTTCGAAACCGTCGGCCACCGCTTCCGCGGCAAGCCGGCGCGCGTCGTCGGGCGCGGTCGTGGCCTTCAGCGCGCATGGCGGGCCAATGGCGTCGAGCTGATGGCGAAAGCGCCGGGCCTTTTCGCCGCGGGCCGCCGGATTGAAAATCACACAGGTGCGCACTCGCCGAATGATTTTAGCGGCGGGCGTGGTTAGTCGAGCAGAAAGCGCGGCGATTGCTTGCGTTCGCGGCGCGTTTCCCCGAAACTGGCGCCGTGAGCGGAGCAACAAATTGGAAAATTCCGAAGTGGCCATTTCTGCTCGGCGACGCGCTGCTACTGGGGTTCACGTTTTTAATCATCTGGCAATCGCCGCACCCGATTTCTCAGGGGGAAACCATCGCGTGCCTTGCCTCTGCCGCGATTGGCGCGCTGCTTGGGGTCGCGCCTTTCGTTCTTGATCATCGGGCCGTTCTCAGGCTCGTGGATGTCAACGTCCTTGGCGAGGTCGCGGGCAAAATTCAGGACCTTGAACGCCTCGCCGCCCGGATCAGCACCGCCACGGGCGAATGGACAAACGTCCAAACGCAGGCCGAGAAAATTTCCACCGGCGCAAACGAAATCGCCGGCCGGATGGCGGGGGAAGTCCGCCAATTTTCCGAGTTCATGCAAAAAATGAACGACAGTGAAAAGGCCGCGCTCCGGCTCGAGGTCGAGAAGCTCCACCGCGGCGAAGCCGAATGGCTGCAAGTGCTGGTGCGCATCCTCGACCATGTTTTCGCGCTGCATGCCGCCGCCGTCCATTCCAACCAGCCGCAGGTCGCCGAACAAATCACGCACTTCCAAAACGCGTGTCGCGGCGTCGCGCGTCGCGTCGGCGTGACGCCCTTCGTTGCCGAACCGGATGAACCGTTCGACGCCGAACGTCATCAGGCCCTGGATGCGAAATCAAAACCGCCGGCCGATGCAGCCGTCGCGGAAACGGTCGGCGTGGGGTACACGTTCCAGGGAAGGCTGCTGCGCCCCGCCCTTGTCCGGCTCAAAGAAAACGGCGCGGAAAAGTCCGACGAGCACCAATTGCCGCTCGAAGCCACTGAGTCCACCTGAATGGCCCTATTGCCCGCCCCCAGTTCAGCCCGCGTGAATTCTCAGACTGCGCCGGATCGGATCATGCGCCGGCTGGCTGTCGCTCTCGGAATTTTTTCTTTTGGGGTCGTGCTCGCCGCCCACCACATCACCGACGGAGATCTCTGGAACAAACTCGCCATCGGGGCGCATGTCTGGAAGTTCGGCACCGTGCCGGTGCACGACACCTTTGCCTTCACTCCCGTGTTGCCGCGCTACATCGAACACGAATGGGGCGCCGGCACGATTTTCTTTGGCGTGCTTAAATTTTTCGGGTCGGCCGGGCTGATGACACTTAAAATCCTGCTCGCTTTCGGCGCGATGGGCGCGGCGCTGGCCACCGGCAGGAAAATCGGCTGCGCCTGGGAAACGCTGCTGGTGCTGGCTATTCCCGCGGCGGCGTGCGTGCTGCTCGGCTACATTCCCGTCTTGCGAAGCCACACGTTTACCTATTGCTTTTTTGCCGTCACGCTGCTCGGCCTCGAGGAAATCCGCGCCGGCAAAAAATGGCCGGTTTTTATTTTGCCCCCGATGACGCTCGCATGGTCGAACATCCACGGGGGGTTTGTCGCCGGGTTGGGCGCCATTGCCGTTTACACGGCGTTCTCGCTTTTTGCGCGCCGGCAAATCAAACGCATGTTGTTCACGGCATTTGCCTGTGGCGTGGCCACTCTGGTCAATATTTATGGCCTGAAATTCTGGGCGTATTTGGTCCCGGCGCTCCTAAACCAGCGTCCGGAAATCGCCGAATGGCAGCCGCTGCCAATTTTTGCCAACGATGTGTTTCTCAGCTTCCGGATTCTTTTTGCGCTGGTGCTTTTTCTGCTGCTCGTCGCGTGGCGGCGCACGGAGAAAAAAAGCTGGCCAGGCCTGACCCTGTTGGCGCTGACCGCGGCGCTGGCGTGGCACAGCCGGCGGCACGCGCCGTTCTTTGGAGTCGCCGCCCTGGCTTTTGCCGGCCCGTTTTTGCAGACCGTTCTCACCGATCTTGCCGCGCGCCTGCCGCGACATTTGCGAGCGGCTTTCAAACCGGCGCTTGCGGCAATGATTCTTTACGGCGCCGTCGCCACTTATGCCGCGGCGGTTTTTCTTCCCAATGCCTCGTTCGTCCTGCTCTCGCCGGTGGGTCACGATCCGGTGCGTGAAGTGGACATTCTTTCACTTGCCCAGGCCAAAGGGAACCTGGCCACGCCCTTCGGGTGGGGTGGCTATTGCTCGTGGCGGCTTTATCCGAGCGTCAAAATTTCCATGGACGGCCGCTACGAAACCACCTTTCCGGAATCCACCTTTGAATTAAACGACGATTTTTATACCAAGCGCGGCGCCAACTGGGACCGGCTCATTCGTGATTACCAGGTGGATTATGTCATTCTTGAATTCACGCAGCAACGGTTGCGCCCGGCGGATTTGTTGGACCATGGTTACGTCCTGATTTGGACCACCGAAGGGCATTCCGCGCTCATGGCCCTGCAAAAACATGCCGACCAGCTCCAGCGCGTCGCCGCCGAACTTCCGTCCACCACCATCAATCCGGTGGACGCGAGCATTCCCAACGGATGGTGGTCCAGTCCATCATTCAACCAATGAGCACGGAACGGTTCTGTGATAGAAAATGCAGCCAGCACGCGGTCACAGGCCGCGAATAAATTCTGGCCAGGGCGCGCGCGTAAAGTTTCAATTGCGGCGCGTAAATTTTTATTTTTGCCGGCAATTCGCCCGCGCGAACTTCATCCGTTTTGAAATCCACCAGCCAGATTTCCTCCGGCAGCAGAACGACCAGGTCCGCCACGCCTTGCACAACGACGAATTCATTTTCAAGCCGCGCTGCCGGTTTTGTCCCAACAATTTCGACCAATTCTTGCGGACTGAATTTCGCCGTGAAAGCCAGTTCGCGCCGCGCGTTGACGGCGTTGGCCCGGATTCGCCGGCCCGGAGCGGACCGCCAAAATGCGGAGACGACTTCCAAATCCAGCGCCGCGCATTCGTTGGCAGACAAGACCTTTTCCCGCTGCAGGCGCGCGACCTCGGATTTGAGCGCGGCAACGTCGCTCGCGCTTTCGAGCGCGAGGTGCTGGAGAAATTTATGGTGCGCCGAGCCGGTTTCCGCTGCTGATAGTTTTCCGTGCGCCCGTTTGACCGTGCGCACAAATTGGCGTGGAGCGAACATCTGCCCGGCCTTGTCATCCAACTCGTCGGCCACCTGGCGTCGCAGCGCGGTGACGGACGATTTGGCCGCCTGCTTCGTCGCCGCCGTGAACGGATATTCCCATGTCAGCCTGTCGCGCAGTTTTTGTTTCGTTCCGTCGTCGAGCGCCTCCAGTTGGTGGGGCGAGCGTCCCCGCGAGCCGGGCCGGTCATCCGCAAGAGCCGGCTCACCAAGTATCTCGCCCGGCCGAATTGCCGGTTCGTCATCGCCCGCAATCCGCCAGCGTAAATGTGACTGTTCGCCTTCAGTCATTTCCACGCTCACGCCGGACGCGTTTTGCGCAAACCACAAGCCCAGCCAGTCCGCGCAACATTTCGCCGCGAGAATTTCCCGGGGCGTCACCGCGCCCGGTTTGGTCCAGAGCATCTGCCATTTATTTTCCGTGACAGTCCCGCTCAAAATCAATGTGTCGCGCGCGCGGGTCATGGCGACGTAAAGCAGCCGCAATTCCTCGCCCCACAACTCGCGGCGCGCGCGCCGTTGGGCGAGGCAGTGCGGCAGGCTCGGATAACGCCCGCCCGTGTGCGGCGGTTTGACGCGAGCGCACAAACCGAACTGTTCATCCAGGATGATTTCGTCGCGCAGGTCCTGCGTGTTGAACGGCTTTGCCAGATCGGCCACGGCGACCACCGGGAATTCCAGGCCTTTGCTCTGGTGAATGCTCATCAGCCGCACGGCGTTTTCGTCCGCGCTCCTTGCGACCTCCGGTTCCACCCCGGCGTCGCGCTGCGCTTCGATGAATCTCAAAAAACGGAACAATCCCTGCCGCTGGAATTGATCAAACCGCCGGGCCAGGTTGAGAAAGCGTTCAACATTCGCCTGCCGCTGCGCGCCGCGCGGACGGGAACGCAGCCATTCGGCGAAGTGTGTTTCCGCCAGAATGTCTTCGAGTGATTGCGAGAGCGAAACCTGCCTTGCCATTTTCCGCCAGCACGAAAACCGTTCCAGAAATTTATCCACCTTGGCAAAGGTTTCCACCAATGCTCCCGATCTTGTCACATGGCACTTGTCACGTGTCACATCACGCCAGCGATTCAATGCCGTCCAGAAATGAACGTCCTTTGCCGCGAGCCGGATTTCTCCCAGTTCGGCGAGCGACAAACCGACCAGCGGCGAGCGCAGCACCGCGATGCACGGGACGTCCTGCAACGGATTATCGAGCAGTTGCAGCAGGCTCAACAAATCCAGGATTTCCGCGCTTTCGAAAAATCCGCCGCGCTCGACCACCAGCGGCACGCTGGCCCGCTCAAACTCCTTGGCGTAAGCCTCCGCCTTGTTCGCGGGCGAGCGCAGCAGCACCGCCATGTCGCGCCATTCAACCGGGCGAAAACCCTTCTGTCCTGTGTCCCGGATTTCATGCCGCGCGTCTTTCAACCCCTTCAATCGCTGCGCGAGTAACCACGCCTCCTTTTCCGTTTCCTGCAATCCAGCCAGAATGTCTGTGCCGGTTTCGTTTTCAAAATTCGCCTCGCCACGCCCGCTTGTTTTGAAATGCAAAAGCAATTCGGCTCGCGGGGTTGACTCCCCGGCAAGGCCAAGCACCGCGCGCGTTTCCGGCGAACCGAATTGCAGTTGCGCTTCGGCGTCATAACGCACACCGCCGATTTCCTCGCGCATGAGAAACTCAAAGACGGAGTTCACGAAATGGAGCAAACCCTCGCGGCTGCGGAAATTTTCCGCCAACGTGATTGTTTGCCCGTTTTGGCCGCGCCAGGCGGCGGCGTAATCGCGGAAGATCCTGGGGGCGGCGAGCCGAAAACGGTAGATGCTCTGTTTCACGTCTCCGACCAGGAAACGGTTTGCCCGGTGGGGCGAGCGTCCTCGCGAGCCGTCAGTAGATTCCTGCTCAGCCGTTTTCGGCGGCTCGCCGGGAGTCTCGCCCCACCCTTCCTCGCGGCTCAATGCCTCGATGATTTTGTCCTGCGCGGCGTTGATGTCCTGGTATTCGTCCACGAAGACGAACCGGATTTTTTCACGCCAGCGTTCCGCGACCGGCGACGGTTTATCCGTTGCGAAATCCCAAAGCAGCTTCAACGCGAATTGTTCGAGGTCGTGGAAATCCAGAACGCCGTCATCGCGCTTGCGGGCGGCGAACCGGGCGGAGAAATTTTGCGTCAGTCGCAACAATGCGGTCATGTGGCCGCGCACCCAATTCCAATCTTCCGCCAGCGGATCGTTTCCATTTTTGACGGCCGCGAGCGAATACAAAAAAGCGGCCTCGTCGAACAAATCCTCCAGCGGTTTGCGAAGAGCGATTTTGCGTTTTGCTGGCCAGTTATCATCGGCGGAAATGACTTGCTCCAGAATTTCGGAGGCGGCATTGCGGGTAAAGTCCTTCGCCAATCGCCGAAGAATACGCATCAATTCAGCGGCCTTTTCATTTGCCGCCGGAGCGCCGAGCACCGGCTCGGCGTGATGCGAAGTCCGAATTTTTCGCGCTGAGGCAGTGCTCGGCGCTCCAAGCTCTTGTAAAACTGGCAGCCATTCATCGCGCCAATCCTGGATGGCGGCCATCAGCCACGCGCGCCATTCATCCGGTTCGGGCGATGCAAATTTCTCCAGTTGCCGCGCCCGCCAGCCTTCGGCATCCGGCCGGGTTTGGGTGTAATGATGCAAACGAAGAACGAGTGAGCGGATTTTTTCATCACGCCCGCCGCCGTAAATTTGAATCAACTTTTGGACCGCTTCGGCCAGTTCATTCTCAGCGGCGTAGTGGATTTGTATTTCCTCGTCGAGCGTCTCGTTGGCCAGCAGCCGCGCTTCGCCCTCGTCGAGCACCACGGGCTGCGGGTCGAGGCCGAGTTCGTAAAAATGTTCGCGCACGAGCTTGAGGCAAAAACTGTGCAGCGTGCCAATGTGCGCGGCGTCGAAGAGCGCGAGCTGCGCGGTCCAGTGCGGTCCATCGGACTGGCCGCGGATTTTTTCCTCGATGCGTTCGCGGAGCCGCTGGCGCATTTCAGCCGCGGCAGCCTCAGTGAAGGTGACGATGAGCAGTTCGTCGAGTGATGCGCGTTCGCGGTCCAGGCAGTCGAGGCAGCGCTCGACGAGCGCGCGCGTTTTGCCCGTGCCGGCGCCGGCCATGACGAGCACGTTGCCGCGCGCAGTAACGGCGCGGCGCTGCGAGGGCGTCAAATTGTCGGCGGTTCTTTCCATTGCGGCGCGGGAAGGCTAATGAAGAAAGCTCCAAGCTCCAAGTTCCAAGCTCCAGAGAAGCTTCCGACACAAAGCTCCCAAAAGTTCGTCGAAGAAGATTTGGTGTTTGAAGATTGGAATTTCTCTGGATGTTGGAGCCTGGAATTCGGAGCTTTTTTCGCGTGCTTCACCATGTCCGCGCATTAGAATCCAAACATGTCAGGCTCCATGCGCCTCAAAGATCAGCCCGCGAGCGAGCGCCCGCGCGAACGACTGGCAGCAAAGGGCGCGGACGCCTTGAGCAACGCCGAATTGATCGCGATCCTGTTGCGCACCGGCTTGAAAGGCACAAATGTGGTCGAGGTCGGACGACAGTTGTTGAAAAAATACGATGGCTCGCTGCGGACTCTGGCGACGCTGAGCGTGGATGACTTGCGAAAAATCAAAGGCATTGGGCGCGACAAGGCGGTGACGCTGATGGCGGCGTTTGCGTTGGCGCGCAAGATGGCGGCGGATTTGTGCCGCGATGAACCGTTGCTCGAAACACCGGAGGCCATTGTGGAATTACTGCGCGAGGACTGCCGCGTCCGGCAGGTGGAGACTTTCCAGGCACTTTTGCTGAACACGCGCCGGCGACTGATTCGTGTCGAGCCGATTTCACAGGGCACGCTGGACACGCTGCTGGTGCATCCGCGCGAGGTCTTCAAGGCCGCCATTGCCGCCAACGCCGCCGCCATTGTGCTGGTGCACAATCATCCGAGCGGTGACCCGACACCCAGCGAGGCGGACATCAAGGTGACGCGCGACTTGATTCGCGCCGGACAGCTCTTGAAGATTGACGTGCTCGACCACGTCATCATCGGCCGCGCGACGCCGGAACGGCAGAAGGATTACGCGTCGCTGCGCGAGCTGGGATATTTTTATTCATGATTTTTGGTTGCGGAAGAACATGGAAAGGCGCGGACGCTTTGAACGAAAACGGTTTTATTGTGCGCCCGACTGTGTAAATCTGTGGCCGCAAAAATGATCCATCCGACCGCCATCATTCATCCGAAAGCGAAGCTGGACGCCAGCGTCGAAGTCGGGCCGTGTGCCGTCATTGACGAAGGGGTGGAGCTGGGCGCGCAATGCGTCGTTGGGCCGCACGTTTATCTCACCGGGTTGACGACGATTGGCGCGCACAACCGGTTCCACGCGGGGTGCGTCATCGGCGACGCGCCGCAGGATTTGAAATACGACGGCACGCCGACGCGGCTGCGCATCGGCGACCACAACGTTTTCCGCGAGCACGTCACCGTGCATCGCTCGACCCGGCCGAATGCGGAAACGCTTATCGGCTCGCGCAATTTTCTGATGCAGCATTCGCATGTGGCGCACAATTGCGTGATTGGCAACGATGTGATTCTGGCCGGCGGCGCGTTGCTGGCGGGGCATGCGGTGGTGCAGGACCACGCCTTCATTTCCGGCAATTGCCTCGTGCATCAATTCTGCCGCGTCGGCACGCTGGCCATGATGCAGGGCGGCTCGGCCATCAGCCAGGACCTGCCGCCGTTCACGGTGGCGCAACGCGGCAATGAAATTTGCGGGTTGAATGTGGTCGGCTTGCGCCGCGCCGGATTTAACGCGGAACAACGGCTGGAATTGAAGCAGCTTTACCAACTGCTGTTCCGCAGCGGGAAAAACCTGCGTGCGGCCATCGCCGAGGCGCGGGAAAAATTCACCGGCGCCCCGGCGGAAATCCTGCTGGACTTCGTCGCCGAAGCCAAACGCGGCGTGTGCGCCGATGTCGGCCACGCGACTGGCGAAGGGGAAGACGGGTAGCAGGCAGCCAAGCATAAAATTCCCGGTTCAGATGGGAACGAATACGGTCCGGTTTCCGCCGAGCAGGTAAGAAAATTGGATTGTGGAAAACCAGGTTGAAAGGAAGACGCTGGTCATACCGGAAGGCGAGGCGCGTTGGGCTTTTCCAGGCCCGCTGCCGGAGTTCGCCGCGGCGTTCTCGCGCAAGTTGGGATTGTTTCGGGCGGTTTGTTCGGTCCAGGATCTTTGGTGTTGATTGCCCTCGTTATTAAACATTCAATGCGTTAATTTTTGCATCATGTATAAAATCATCGGAGCAGACGGCAAAATTTACGGTCCAGCGAGCGCCGAACAATTGCGGCAGTGGCTCGCCGAAGGCCGCGCCAACGCGCAGACACAAACGCTCGCGGACGGCGCGCCGGAATGGAAACCGCTCGGCGCGCTGCCGGAATTTGCGGGGCATTTCGCGCCGCCCACGCCGCCGGTGATCAGGCCGTTGCCGCCGGGAATTTCGACGCCGGGCCAGTTGCCAAAGACCAGCGGCTTCGCCACAACAGGATTGATTTTCGGGATTTTGTCCTTTGCGTGTTGTCCCAAATTTCTGTTTGGCACCCTCGGCCTGGTCTTCTCGCTCATCGGCCTTTCGCAAATCAACCGCCATCCTGAACTTTATGAAGGGCGCGGGATTGCCATCGCGGGGATCGTTCTTTCCGGCGCGAGTCTGCTGCTGTTCGGTGTGCTTTTGTTGGTGGCGCTGGCGACCGGCCACTTTTACCTCAACTGGAGTTTCCGATAATTTGGATCGAAGCCATGCTTGCCGAACCGCAACCTGCCCCGCCGAAGATCGCCGCCTCGCCGTCGCTCGCGTTTTTCGCGGGGGCCGTGCTCGCGGCAACTGTGCTGGGTTCGGGCGCGGTTTTGTTTTTCTTCAATCCGGGCACGCACGGATTTTATCCGGTGTGCCTGTTTCACAAGCTGACCGGGCTGAACTGTCCCGGCTGCGGCGGAACACGGGCAGCGTATCAATTGCTGCACGGACACCTTCTGCTCGCATTGCGGGACAACGCGCTGTTCATTCTCGCGCTCGTCGCCTTGATGGTGCGCGGTGTGTGGTTTGCCGCGCGCAAAATTTGCCATCAACCCGCCACGTTGGCCGTGCCGCCAAAAATGCTGTGGGCGTTCCTGATTGTCGCCATCCTTTTCAGCGTGTTGCGGAATTTGCCGACGTTTTCGTTTCTCTCGCCCTGAATTCGCGGGAACTTTTCGCTTTTGCGGCCGCGCGTTCTCGTGTTCAATCGTTGACCTATGAGCCTGACACATCCATTGACAACCACGACGTTTGATTTGCCCGGCTATCGCGTGACCAAATCGTTCGGCGTCGTGCGCGGCATCATCGTGCGGTCGCGCTCGGTGATCGGGAATATCGGCGCGAGCATCCAGGCGATTTTTGGCGGGAACATTTCGCTTTACACCAACCTGTGCGAACGCGCCCGCGAGGACGCCTTCAACCTGATGCTCACGCACGCCGGCCAACTCGGCGCCAACGCAGTCATTGGCGTGCGCTATGATGCCACGGAAATTGCGGCGGGCATCACCGAGGTGCTGTGCTACGGCACGGCGGTTTACGTGGAGGCGGCCGGTTGACCGTTGGAAGAGAAAATTGGTTTTACCCTCAACTCTCAGCCCTCAACCAACAACCAAAGATGGCCGGCCACAGCAAATGGGCGAAGGTCAAGCACTTCAAGGGCGCGATTGACGCCAAGCGCGGGAGGATTTTTTCCAAGCTGGGGCGGGAAATCACCATCGCCGCCAAAATCGGCGGTGGCGACCCGGACATGAACCCGCGGCTGCGCATGGTGCTGCTCAAATGCCGCACGGCGAACATGCCGAAGGGCAATATCGAGCGCGCGATAAAAAAGGGCGTTGGCGGCGGCGAAGGCACGAACTACGAGGATTTGACCTACGAAATTTTCGGGCCGAACGGCGTGGGGCTGCTTGTGGAAGTGACCACGGACAATCGCAATCGCACGGCGTCCGATATTCGCAGCATTGTGACCAAGAACGGCGGCAGCATCGCCACCCCGGGCTCGGTCAGCCGGTTGTTTCAACGCAAAGGGCAGATTATTGTCTCACGAGAAGCGGCGGGTGAGGATCAATTGATGGAGCTGGCGCTCGAAGCGGGCGCGGAGGATTTCAAGGCCGAACCGCTGGGTTATCAAATCATCACCGAACCCGCGCATTTCGAGACGGTGCACAGGCAAGTCGAGGCCAAAAACATCAAGTGTGAGGCGGCGGAGATCACGTCGTTGCCGACGACCACCGTGCCACTTGCCGATCCGGCGGCGGTGGCGGCTGTCAACCAATTGATCGAGTCTTTGGAGGAACACGATGACGTGAAGGAAGTTTTTTCCAGCGCCGAGTTCCCCGAAGTGTGAACCGCGCGACGAGGTATGAAGGCATTAAGTGCTGACTCCCTGCTGGCGCGACTGTTGTCCCGATTGACGACGGCGTTGTGCCGTCATCCTCGCTGGTTCATCTATCCGCAACTGGCGTTGTTTCTGGCGTGTGTTGTTTATACGACCGGTTACCTGAAAACCGACATGAACCGGGACAACCTGGTCGGCCCCAACCATAAGAATCACGAGAATTATCTCCGGCTGCAAAAGGAGTTTCCGCAGCAGGGCAACGACCTGGAGGTGGTGGTGGAAAGTGAAAACCTCGAGAAAAACCGGCAATTTGTCGAACGCATCGCCGCGAAAATGGAAGCGGAAACCAATCTGTTTCGCGACGTTTTTTACCAGCAGAGTTTGTCGGTAATGGGGGCAAAGGCATTGCTGTTTGCAGACGACGATGATCTGGTTGGGTTGAAAAAGGAACTCGACGATGCCCTGCCGTTTCTCCGCCAGTTCACGCGGACGACCAATCTCATCACGTTTTTCGAGCAGGTCAACACGGCTTTCCGCACCGCACCGCGTGAAACGAACGCCCAGACCGAATCTCTGATTCAGGCCATACCGGCATTGACGCGCATCGTGACGCAGACCACCGATTGTCTGGGACGGCCGGGGACGCCGCCGCCACCCAGTGTCACGTCGCTTTTCCTTGCCGGCGGCGAAACGAACATCTACATCACCTTCGACCGTGGCCGGATTTTTTTGGTCACGGCGCACGCGCCCAGCGACGAGCTCAATGGCAAGGCGATTGAACGTCTGCGTCAGTTGGTCGGGGAAACCCAAACCGAGGTGACCGGCGTCAACGTCGGTCTGATGGGGGAACCGGTGTTGGATTATGACCAAATGACCCAGGCCCAAAAGGACATGACCCTGGCCAGCATCTTGACCCTGGTTTTGTGCGCGTTGATTTTCATTTACGGCTACAATGAGACCGGCCGGCCGGTGAAGGCGATGATTTGTCTGGTGATCGGGCTGGCCTACACGCTGGCGTTCACCACGCTCACGATTGGGCACTTGAATATTTTGACGGTCACGTTTGTGCCTATGCTCATCGGCCTGGCCATTGATTTCGGCGTGCATCTGATCACGCGCTATGAGGAGGAATTGCGGCACGGCAAAACGGCAGAGGCGGCGATAACCAAGGCGATGGTCTTCACCGGACAGGGTGTTTTCACCGGGGCCTTGACCACGGCCGGCGCGTTTCTGGCGATGTATTTCACCAATTTCAAAGGCATTCAAGAAATGGGGCTCATCTGCGGCGGTGGTCTGCTGCTTTGTTTTGTGCCGATGATGACGCTGCTGCCGGTGCTGCTATTGCGCGGCAGGCAAAACGTCATTGACCACGGGACGACTGAGGATGAGACCCGCGCACGGATCGAAAACCTCTGGCTGCAACGTCCCGTGCTCGTGGTGGCCGTCACGGCCGGGTTGTGCGCCCTGGCGCTGACACAAGCCCGCAAGGTCCATTTCGATTATAATTTGGAAAAGTTGCAGAGCGCCGGATTGCCGGCGGTGGTGTTTGAAGAGAAGCTGTTTGCCGCGGCAGACAAATCCCTGCTGTACGGGGCGGTCGTTGCCGATTCACTGACCAATGCGATTGACCTGGAGAAAAGAATCATAAAGCTGCCGACGGTTGCCGAGGTTGAACCGCCGGCCAGTTTGCTGGACCACCTCCTCAATCCCAGCAGCGGTGAAAAGATCAGACTGATTGGCCAGATCAAACAGGAACTGGCGCCGCTGGAGTTCGGCGTGCCGGACACAAGCCCGGTGGATATTAATGTCTTCAGCCGGACGTTGTATGGACTTTACGGCTATTGCGGCGCGGCGCTGGAAGATATTGGCAGCAGCGACCCGGAATTGACAAAACAGTTTGTCGCGCTGCGCCAGGCGATCGAGAATTTGCGCAAAGCGATGCTGCAAGGCGACACCAACGTGCTCGCGGAACACGCGGACAAGCTGGCGCGATTCCAGCAGGCGCTTTTCACCGACATGCGCGCGACGTTTCAGTTGCTGCAAAATCAGGACAATAGCGCGCCATTGCATGTGGAAGATTTGCCCCAGGCCTTCCGCGACCAGTTTGTGGGTGTGACCGGAAAATACCTGCTGCAGGTTTTTCCGAAAAACGATGCCTGGCAGCGCGACAATCAGGAAAAATTCATTGCTGATTTGCGGACGGTGGACCCCAATGTCACGGGGACGCCGGTGCAACTTTATGAATTTGAGGAGTTGCTCAAGAACAGTTACATCCAGGCAGCCTGGTATTCCCTGGCGGCGATTGCGCTGCTGGTTTTATTCCACTTCCGCAGCATTGGCTCGGTAATCCTGTCATTGTTGCCGGTCGGCATCGGCACACTTTGGCTGGTCGGGTTGATGGGCTGGTTCGGGATTCCTTTCAACGTGGCCAACATCATGACATTGCCGCTGGTGGTCGGCATCGGCGTCACGAACGGCGTCCAGATTCTCAATCGCTTCGCCGAGGAGCGCACACCCGGCATTCTTGCCCGCAGCACCGGCAAGGCCGTGCTGGTTTCCGGTTTGACGGCGATCGCCGGGTTCGGCAGCTTGATCATTGCCAAGGACCGCGGCATTCACAGTCTGGGATCTGTTATGGCTGCTGGAATCGCAACTTGCATGATTGCAGGATTGACCCTTTTGCCGGCACTGCTGAATTTGCTTGGCCGGTGGCGTCCATTAATAGATCAACCCAGTGCCGACAATCCATCATCAGCACTGGGTCAGGAGGAACCGAGGTCAAAAACCTCAAGTGCAGTGAAAAAATAGTTGAAAACCGACAAAAGTCAATCTCTATGTTAACTCCCATCCCTGATAACAGAAAAGTGCCAAAACACTCCTTAAGTTAACGATAACTGTTTCGCGCACGAAAGCTTGATTCAAAAAGAGTTTATTCATTAACTTTGAAAAAAAAGATGGTCAAAGGATTTGGAAATTTTGCCTGGCTGCTCCGAGCGGGATGGCTGGCTTTGGGATTGTGTCTTCCCATGGCAGCACATGCTCAAGACGGTTTTAGTGCCGGGCCGCTCTACGATCAATTTCCGTTGACGCTGGATTCGGGACATCGGACTGAAGCGGTCGGGCCCTTTTTTTACCAACAGGAGCGAGACACGGAAGAATCATGGGGCATCCCGCCGTTATTCTCGCGCGTAACAGACCCCGTCACCGAATCCAAAGGATACGACCTGCTTTATCCGCTGTTGACGTACAAAATTTACGGGAGGGAATACCAATGGCAGTTTTGCCAATTGCTCAGTTTTTCCGGCGGCCAGAATCAAGCGGAGGTTCCCCGGAATCAATTCACGCTTTTTCCGCTTTATTTCCAGCAGCGCTCACCGGACACGAATCAAAATTACACTGCGCTTTTTCCGTTGTATGGCCATCTCAAAGACCGGTTGTTTCGGGACGATATTTTCTTCGTGATGTTTCCAATTTTCAGCGAGACACGGAAGCGCGATGTGGTCAACGATAATTATCTTTACCCTCTTTTCGACCTGAGCCACGGCGCTGGTA
>Ga0074044_10001777_pt1 | contig 19177 bp, 18 predicted proteins | sample BogForMeECP23OM1_FD_94443 | JGI IMG/M metagenome (GOLD analysis project Ga0074044, IMG submission 94443) | Bog forest soil microbial communities from Calvert Island, British Columbia, Canada - Bog Forest MetaG ECP23OM1 | ecosystem: Environmental > Terrestrial > Soil > Wetlands ...
AACTAGTGCCATTGGTCCGGCAGCTCGGCCTTGCGGCGCCGGACGAAGTCGGCGAGCTCCTCCTCGATCGCAGGATCGAGCTTCGGCCGCTCGTATTCGGCGATGAGGCGCCTGCATCGCACCGCGGCGCGCTGGGTCGCATCCTTCATCCCCTCGTCGCGCCATTGCTCGAAGGAATTGTTGTCGGCGACGGCGCTCTCCCAGAAGGCGGTCTCGTAATTGGCGAGCGTGTGGGCCGAGCCGAAGAAGTGCTTGCCCGGGCCGACTTCCCGGAAGGCGTCGAGCGCGAGCGCATTGTCGTCGAGCGCCATGCCGCCCATCCACACGTGCAGCGCGGCGCAGAAGTCGGCGTCCATGACGAATTTCTCATAGCCCATCGTCAGCCCGCCCTCGAGCCAGCCGGCCGAATGCAGGATGAAATGCGCACCGCACTGCACCGCGGCGAGCATCGACATCGTGCTTTCCTGCATCGCCTGCCCGTCCGCGATCTTCGACGACGTGAAGGCGCCCGAGCAGCGCAGCGGCAGGTTGAGCCGGCGCGCCAGCTGCCCGACGACGAGCGACCCCAGCGCCGGCTCCGGCGTGCCGAAGGTCGGCGACCCCGAGCGCAGGGCGGTCGAGGACAGGAAATTGCCGAACACGACCGGCGCGCCCGGCCGCTCGAGCTGGGCGAGCGCGCAGCCCGCCATCGTCTCGGCGAGCGACTGGGCGATCGCGCCGGCGCTCGTGACCGGACCCATCGCCCCGCCGAGAATGAACGGCACGACCACGGCGCACTGATTGGCCCGAGCATAGGCGCGCAGCGACTTCGTCATCGTCGCGTCGTAGACGAGCGGCGAATTGGCGTTGATGTTGCCCATGATCACGCAACGGGCGTCGACGAATTGGCGTCCGAACGCGATCCGGGCCATCTCGATCGAGTCCTCGGCGCGCGCCTCGGCCGTCACCGAGCCCATGAACGGCTTGTCGGAGAGCGTGAGATGCGCCGCGACCATGTCGAGATGGCGCTCGCTGACTGGAACGTCGACCGGCTCGCAGACCGTGCCGCCCGAATGGTGCAGCCAGGGGATCGCGTAGGCGAGCTTCACGAAATTCTGGAAATCCGCGAGCGTCCCGTAGCGGCGGCCGCCTTCGAGGTCCCGCACGAACGGCGAGCCGTAGGCGGGCGCGAAGACCACATGCCCGCCGCCGATCGCCAGCGAACGCTCCGCATTGCGCGCGTGCTGGACGAAAGCGGAGGGCGCGCTCTTCAGGATCGAACGCAGGAGTCCAACGGGAAATCGGACGAGTTCGCCCTGTACGTCGGCGCCGGCCTCGCGCCACAGCCTCAGCGCCGCCTCGTCGCCGCGAAACTCGATGCCGACCTGCAGCAGAATCGAATCCGCTGCGGCCCCGATGCGGGCGAGGCCCTCTTCGCCGAGAAGCTCGTACGTCGGGATTCTTCGCTCGACGCCGGCGATGACGGCATGGGCCCGCTCGGCTGCGCGATGGCGCCGGGCTCTGCCGCCGCGCTCGCGCCACGCCGTCGAGGCCTCCCCCGCCATCTCCATCATCCTCCGTCCCGACCAGTCGCCGGCGACTTCGCCCTCGGCGAGGATAGGCGCCGCGCCTTTCCCGGTTGAACTCGATTATTTAGGCGCGCGCGCCTGAATTCCTTGGGCCCTGCGGCCGTGCTATCAGCTGTCGCCTCTCGCATGGGTTCAAGGAGAATGCGGACGTGAAGGTCAGCGGGCGCTCTTACCGCACGATATGGCTGAACCCGGACGGCTGGGGCGTCGACGTGATCGACCAGCGCTGGCTGCCGCACGACTTTCGCGTCGCGACGCTGCGCAGCGTCGCCGAGGCGGCGACGGCGATTCGCGACATGTGGGTGCGCGGCGCCCCGCTCATCGGTGTGACGGCGGCCTACGGCCTGGCGCTCGCCATGCGCGACAATCCGAGCGACGCCGCACTGGACGAGGCATGGGAGAAGCTTCACGCGACGCGGCCGACCGCGATCAACCTGCGCTGGGCGCTCGACGCCGTCCGCAATCGCCTGCGCCCCCTCGATCCGTCGCAGCGCGCCGCGGCTGGCTACGCCCAGGCGGCGGAGATCGCCGACGAGGACGTCGCCATCAACCGCGCCATGGGCCGCAACGGGCTCGAGATCATCCGCCGCATCGCGGCGACCAAGAAGGCCGGCGGACCTGTCAATTTCCTCACCCATTGCAACGCGGGCTGGCTCGCGACGGTCGATTACGGCACCGCCACAGCGCCGATCTATCTCGCGATGGAGGAAGGCCTGCCGGTCCACGTCTATGTCGACGAAACCCGTCCACGCAACCAGGGCGCCTCGCTGACCGCCTGGGAGCTCGTCAACCAAGGCGCCCCGCACACGCTCGTCGTCGACAACGCCGGCGGCCATCTGATGCAGCACGGTCTCGTCGACATGGTGCTCGTCGGCTCGGACCGCACGACCGCCAACGGCGACGTCTGCAACAAGATCGGCACTTATCTGAAAGCGCTCGCGGCGCGCGACAATGCGGTGCCCTTCTACGTCGCCCTGCCCTCCCCGACCATCGACTGGACGGTGCGCGACGGCGTCAAAGAGATCCCGATCGAGGAGCGCCACGCCGACGAAGTCGACTTCGTCCAGGGCCGCGGCGCGGACGGAAAAGTCACGCGGGTGCGCATTTCGCCCGAGGGGAGCAGAGCCGCCAATCCGGCCTTCGACGTGACTCCGGCCCGCCTCGTGACCGGCCTCATCACCGAACGCGGCGTCGCCGAGGCTTCGCCGGACGGCTTGAAGGCGCTGTTTCCCGAGCGGGCCTAGGGCAAACTGCCGGTCAGTTTCTTCGGCGGATCCGACGCCCGAATTCCCTGCTTTGCAGGGAAAAGGCAGGGAATTCGCGCTTTTCACGGAAAAATCATCCAAAAAAACACGAAGAATTTCAGAGTGTTCCAGAAGAATTCCCTGCGCCCGGGAGCAGGGAATTTTTTTCGGCCTAGCAGGGAATTAGCAGGGAAATTTCTCGGCCCGGCAGGGAATTTGGAAAAGACTGCCGGGCGACCATCTGCGGAGGTCGCCGACCCGTCGGGGCGCCGGGAAATTCGCCCCGGTTGCACCGTCCAGAGGGCAGAATAGACTGCCCGCTTTGCGCGATTCCGTTGTGGGGAAATTTTGCATGCTGCGTCCGCTCGCCGGCCTGAAGGTGATCGAGTTCGAGGGCATCGGCCCGGGGCCGCTCGCCGGCCGAATGCTCGCCGACCAAGGCGCCGAGGTCGTCGTCGTCGTTCGCCCGATGAAGGCGGTGCTCGGCAATCCCGACCCTGCGGCGACGGGCGACCCGTTGCGGCGCGGAAAGCGCGTCGTGTCGCTCGACCTCAAGCGGCCGGAGGCGGTCGAGGAGGCGATGCGGCTCATCGAGACCGCGGACGCGCTGATCGAGGGCAACCGGCCGGGCGTGATGGAGCGGCTCGGCCTCGGCCCCGCCGATTGCGCCAAGCGCAATCCAAAACTCGTCTACGGCCGGATGACCGGCTGGGGGCAGGAGGGGCCGTTGGCGCAGGCCGCCGGCCACGATCTCAACTATCTCGCGCTGAGCGGCGTGCTGTCGCTCAGCCAGCGTCCCGGCGAGGCGCCGATCGTGCCGCCGACCGTGCTCGGCGACGCGGCCGGCGCGCTCGGGCTCGCCTTCGGCATCATGAGCGGCGTCTTCGCCGCGAGCCGGACGGGCAAGGGCGCCGTCGTCGACGCCGCGATCGTCGACGTCGCCGCGGCTCTCAGCGGCATCGCGCTCTGGGCGCGCAGCGTCGGCATGCTGGACGGATCGCGCCCCAGCATCTTCCACGACTCGCCCTTCTACGACGCCTATCTCTGCGCCGACGGCCGCTACGTGACGATCGGCGCGCTCGAACCGCAGTTCTATGCGGCTCTTCTCGAAAAGCTCGGCCTTGCCGACGTCGATCCGAAGGCGCAATACGACATGCGCGAATGGGCGGCGCTGAAGGCTCGTTTCCGCGAACTGTTTCTCAGCCGGCCCAGCGCGGAATGGCGCGCGCTGCTCGAAGGCAGCGATGCCTGTTTCGCACCGGTGCTGACCATCGCCGAAGCGGCTCGGCATCCGCACAACGCCGCACGGGGAGTTTACCGGCAGAGCGCCGACGGCCGGCTGGACGCGGCGGAAGCGCCGCGCTTCGCGCTGCTCGGATGACATGAAGGAGAAGCGATGTTCACTCGAGCGATGCCCGGGACGTTGGAGTTTCCCTATTCGGCGCCGCCGAAGACGGGCGAGGTCATCGAGGTGCGTCCCGGAATCTTCTGGGCGAGGCTCGCGCTGCCGTTCCGGCTCGACCACGTCAACATCTATCTCGTCGAGGACGGCGCGGGTCTCGCGCTGATCGATGCGGGGATCGACAACCACGCCTCGCGCGCCGCATGGGAGGCGTTGCTCGTCGGGCCGCTCGCCGGACGGAAGCTGACGCGCATCATCGCCACCCACTTCCACCCCGACCACATCGGACTCGCGGGATGGCTCTGCGAGCGGTTCGACCTGCAGCTCGCGATGAGCCAGACCGAGTACCTCATCGCGCTCAACATCCGGCTCGACCCGCAGGGGCTTAGATCGGAGCCCTATCGCAGTTTCTACCGTTCGCACGGGCTCAGCGAGGAAGGAACCGAAATCCTGCTCAGCAACGGGCTGCAGTACCTGCGCATGGTGTCGCAGCCGCCTCGAACCTTTCTGCGTCTGATCGCCGAGGAACAGGTCAAGATCGGCTCCCGCCAATTCGAGGTGATGACGGGAGCCGGCCACTCGCCCGAACAGGTCATGCTCTACTCGGCCGCCGACAATCTCATACTCTCAGCCGATCAGATCCTGGCGAAAATCTCGCCCAACGTCAGCGTCGAGGCGATGGACCCGGACGGCGATCCGCTCGGCATCTATCTGCGCTCGCTCGAGAAGCTGAAGCGGAAGCTGCCCGATGACGTTCTCGTCCTGCCCGGCCACAACCTGCCGTTCGTGGGTTTGAGCACGCGCGCGGACGAACTCATCGCCCATCACGAGGCGCGCTGCTTTGCAATCCTCGAGGCCTGCAAGGTCGCGCCGCAGACGGTCGCCGACCTGGTGCCGGTCATCTTCGGGCGCAAGATCGACGACCCGCATCAATTGGTGTTCGCCTTCGGCGAGGCGCTTGCGCACGTCAACGCCATGATCCGCGGCGAACGGCTGCGCGTCGCCAACGCGGCGCAGGGCCTCGCGCTCGAGGCGGCGTGAGGAGACTGGGATGCGAATTGTGTCTATCCTGGCGCTTTCTGTCCCAGGCTTTCCAAGGGGGGATGTAGCGCGCGTTCTTGCTTTGCCTGTGGTCACGAGAGCGCCGTCGTGGGGCGGCTGAAATTGGTCAATGCACGGCGGTCACCGTAATCCCGCGGCTCAGGAGACATTTTCTCGGACCGCACCCCCGGCCGGTGGGACACCGCAACATTCGCGGAAAGCTACGCCGCCGCGGGCTTCGTGAGGACAATAATCCCAACGAGGTGATCTATTCGTTCCGGATTGCCCGTAAGGCGTTGTCGTAACCCAGCCTCCAACTGAGTGACAAAAGCCTCGCGCATCTCCGCGCTGCGGCTCGGCGCAAGCGCTCGGGCAATCGAAGGCGCGAAGATTGTTCGAAAAAATAGCGCGCGCCTGCGCGCCAACGCCTCTGCGTCCTTGTCGATCTCGTATTCCGCCCATGAATGATCGGTTACAACTGACGTGCTGCAGTGCTCCACCACCAGGCGATGAAACTCCTCGCGCCGCGCGAAGGGCGCCAACAGATCGCTTTGCCGACGCGGGCACGCTGCGATTGTCATATGCCCGCGCTCTTCGGCCGTGATCACGCCCGCATCAACCAGCTCGGAGAGCACTGCGTTCGCAGGGTTCATGACCATCGCGAACGCCGTCGACCCGTCATCGGCGAGTGAGGGAAGAGCGACCACCAATCGGCCGCCGGGGCGCAACTCGGCAGCGCGCAGCGCCAGAAACGTCTCCCAATCCCTCGCGGCCTGGCGCTCGAACTCTGCGCGCACCGCGCCGGTGCTGCACGGAATAAAGAAGTGATCCGGGATCTGAATGGGAATTTGGCTCAGCCACACCGCGGCGTAGGAACTCCACGCGAGATCGACATAATCGGGAGGGAGAACCCGTTGGTAGAATGACCGTCCGATCGCACAAGGAAATACGTTAGGCTGCCCCCGGATGTAGCTGTCCGAGTCGCCCTCAATCACCTCAAACATCGTGCCGAAGTCGTTGGATGGAAGATCTGTGTGGAACACGTGGATAGCTCTCTGCCGGCCGGCTCGAGCGCGCAAGGCTGCGATCGCGGCCCGCATCGGGGCAAGAGAATTCTTTCCCTGCGAAGCACCGTAGTCCGCCATGACAATTGGCCGGTCGCCAGCGTCGAGATTGATCTGCCGCGCCGCTCCTTCTAGGAAGGGCAGTGCTAAAGCGCCGCCGGCCGCAGGAATCGTTGCGTGCTTGTTATAGGCGCCCTTGCCCTCCATCGGAGTGACGTGCGGCGTCGGCTCATCGGACATCCCCTGTCCCTTCTGCTTCGAGGAACCGTCGGATGCCCCCTACCCGACAAAGAAATTCGTCGCCAGTTTTGGCTCATGTTGCATCTGTCCGTCTTGCCGGACAAGCCAGAAACGCGTACTCGACGGTGGGCTTTTCCTACGCCGCTGCCGGTATCGACCGCCTCATCGCTGCCGGGGCGCCGCCATGATAGGCGCCTCCGTCGTAGCGATAGCCGCTGCTATATACACCGCCGCGGATTGCCGTGACGCCCCCGTCTTTGCCTCATTGGGCTTGAGCGCCGCGCCTTGGCCGCGCTCACGCAGCGCCGCCCCTCATTCAACGACCGGCCTTGGCGAGACAGGCGGCGGTTTCGGGGCGTTTCATATGTCCCGGCCATCACGGCGAAGCTCGTGCATAAGGGGCGTCCGGGCGTGATAGTCCGCGGCCGGAAAAGCCAGCGCGTTGATGACGGCCCTTGTATCGAAGAGAATATCGGTCTCAATTTCCGCCAGCCGCCCGCTTTCCTCCCACAGGCTTCCCGCGTCGCGCAGAAAGACCGCGACGTCGACTCCGCCGTCGCATCCCCGCGAGCGCGCGAGCCGAACAACGCCACGCGCTCGAGTCGCTCCCCGTAGACTTCGCCGAGCGCCGCGCGAAAGCGGGCGATTACCGGATCAGCAGAGGCTTGCGTCGCCATGTTCAAGCCGCCGGCTTGGCTTCTCGCGCCGGCGCGATCTTGCCCAGCTCGGCGCCGAGCGCGTCCTGCGCGCGCCCGAGATCATACTGGGCCTGGATGCCCATCCAGAACGCCGGCGACGTGCCGAAATATCTGGCGAGCCGCAGCGCGGTGTCGGCGGTCACCGCAGTTTGCTCGTTGGCCAGCCGCTCGATCCGGGTGCGTGGCACGCCCAGCGCGGCGGAAAGGTTCATCGGGCGAAGGAATTCCTCGCGCAGGACCTCGCCGGGATGAACAGGGGAGAGTTTTCTGGCCATGGCGGTATGCTCTCACGCATTCCGAGGCCTGCCGTCTTCGCGACAGGTCCATCACCGTAATCGCATCCTGCGCTCGTAGCGATCCCTGGCAACGCGATTACGGGACGCGCAGGTCAGTCGGCGCCAATCAAGGTAACGGCGCCGGGCAGCGCAGAGTCGATGGCCGCCAGGAGTCTTGCCGCCAGCGGCTTGAGATCGGCAAGCCGGTTCGATTTCGCCTGCAGTACGACGACGGCGATCGAGAAGGAACCCAGGTTCTGTTGAAAGGACAGGTTCCTATCCACCGTAACGAACACGTCAAAACTTTCCGAGGCAAGCGACAGCACTTCGCCGTTCTTGATCGTCGTCCAACCCATCTGACGGGCCATTTTGACGTCATGACCGAGGATGTCACGCGACAGGCGCCAGTCGACGCATTCGTCGAGCAGGACCTTCACGACGCCGCTTCGATCACCCGGTCCTTCGCTTCCTCCAGGAAAGCGATGACATGCTCGCGCGTTACGGAGGGGAATCCCTGGAGAAAGTCATCGATCGATTCGCCCGCCTCGAGGTAATCAAGCAGGGTCTGCACGGGAACTCTCGTCCCATGGAAAACGACGGGGCCGCCCATCACGTCAGGGCTGCGCGAGACTATGGGCTGCTTCATCGCGCCAAATTACACCTCGACCAGATCGACAGGCAATGATGGGAAGAGGCCCACCCATGGACGCGATCGGGGTTGCATGGCGGGCTGCAGCACAAGAGCGGGACAGCGCGCCGTAGCGTGCTCTGGCGTAGGGTCTGCCGGTCTCGTCAATCGGTCCGGACACCCCATGTTTTGACATCAGATGTTACAATTTTTAACCTCACGCATCACGAGGACGACGCTCGATATTGACGACCCCATTCTGAGAGAAGTCGAGGCCATCCATGAGAGGGAAGGTCGATCGATGAGCGCGATTGTCTCCGAACTGCTTGTCGAGGCGCTCGCCCGCCGCCGTCCGTCGCGGGCTCGACCTTCGTTCCGTTGGACCTCGCGCCCCATGAAGTCTCTGGTCGAGCTGACGGCTAAGGAGAGCGTCTACGCGGCTCTCGATCGGCGGTGAGCTATTCCCTCGACGTGAACGTGCTCCTCTACGCGTCGGACAGAGCAAGCGACCGACACGTCCGCGCGCGTCGCTTTGTCGAGTCTTGCGCCTACGGTGCATAGCCCGTCGCGAGGCCGTCGTCCCTCGAGACGCCCTCCCCGGCCGATCATGGACTTGCGGTTCGCCTTCGGCGATCATGGGCCCATGCTCGAACGCCATCTCGCCTGCCTCGGCCCGTCGGGCTTCCACCGGGTCGCCTACGACGAATGGCGCCCCCCGGCCGGGGGGCCGACGCTCGTCTGCGTTCACGGCCTTTCGCGCAATGCCCGCGGCTTCGACGCGATCGCCGCCGTACTGTCGCGGCGCTATCGCGTCGTCTGCCCGGACATGCCGGGGCGCGGCCGCAGCGCGTGGCTCGCCAACCCGGCGGACTATTCATTTCCGCTTTATCTCGCCGACTGCGCAGCGCTGATCGCCCGGCTCGACGTCGAGAGCGTCGACTGGCTCGGTACGTCAATGGGAGCGCTCATCGGCATGATGCTGGCGGCCCCGAGCGGCAGCCCGATTCGCAAGCTCGTGCTCAACGACGCCGGCGCTTTCGTCTCCGGCGAGGGCCTCAACCGCATCGGCGGCTACCTCGGCGCGGATCCGACGTTCGAGTCGATCGAAGCGATGGAGGCGGCCGTGCGCAGGAACAACGCACCCTACGGTCCGCTGACGGACGCCCAGTGGCGCAAGCTGACGATCGACAGCGCCCGCGAGAAGCCCGGCGGCGGCTACGGCTTCAATTACGACCCCCGCCTCGGCGATCCCTACAAGGCGGGCCCCGTCGGCGACGTCGACCTCTGGGCGTTCTGGGACGCCGTCCGCTGCCCTACCCTGCTCATGCGCGGGGAAAAGTCGGACATCATCTCCCGCGACGTCGCCGAAGCGATGACCGAGCGGGGGCCGAGGGCGAAGCTCGTCGAGTTCCCCGGAATAGGCCACGCGCCGCAGCTCCTCTCCGACGATCAGATCGGCGCAGTGCGCGACTTTTTGCTCGAGTGACGGCCTTTGTAGCTGCGCGCCATAGCCCGTCGGGAGAAGGGCGTCCTTCCGGACGCCCTTTGGAGCGCACGGGATGCGGCCAGCGGCCGCGCCTACAAGGCAGGCCAAGCCTGCTCCGGCCTTCCCCTTCTGCCCCTCAGCCTTTATCCGTGGCGGCGTCTTGACGGGAACCGCACATGCCGCCCCTTTTGCAATTGCGTGACATTGGCCTGACGCTCGGCGGCGCGCCCCTGTTCGAGAAGGCGGAGCTGTCGATTTCCGCAGGCGACGGGATCGCCCTTGTCGGTCGAAACGGATCGGGCAAATCGACGCTGTTGCGGATTGCGGCGGGGCTCGTGGAGCCGGACCGCGGGACGCGATTTCAACAGCCTTCGGCCCGGCTGGCGTTGCTCCCGCAAGAGCCCGACATGTCCGACTTTGCGACTTCGCTCGATTACGTGCTTGCCGGCTCAGGCGAACACGACGACGCTCACGCCGCGCGCGCGATGATGACCGAACTCGGGCTCGACCCTTCCGCAGACCCGGCGACCCTGTCCGGGGGCGAAGCGCGACGGGCGGCCCTCGTGCGGGTCTTGAGCCCCGAACCCGAAATTTTGCTGCTCGATGAGCCGACCAATCACCTCGACCTGATCGCGATCGAGTGGCTGGAGAACTATCTCGCGCGATGCCGCTCGGCGATCGCGCTCGTCAGCCATGACAAACGCCTGCTGACCGATCTGACCAATGCGACGGTCTGGGTCGATCGGGGGACGACCCATCGCCTCGACCGAGGCTTCAGCGCCTTCGAGGCTTGGCGGGACGCGAAGCTCGAAGAGGAGGAGGCGGAGCGGCACAAGCTCGACCGGCGGATCGTCAACGAAGAGCACTGGATGCGCTACGGCGTCACGGCGCGGCGCAAGCGCAACATGCGCCGCGTTGCGGAACTGGAAGGCCTGCGCCGGGAACGGCGCGAGGCGCGCCGGTCGGTCGGCCTCGCGAACATGGTCGCGCAGGAGGCCAAGGCCTCCGGCGCGCTCGTGGTCGAAGCCGAGCGGATCAGCAAATCTTATGACGGGAAACCGATCGTGCGCGATTTCTCGCTCCGGATCATGCGGAGCGATCGTATCGGAATCATCGGCGCCAACGGCGCCGGCAAGACGACCTTGATCAATCTCTTGACCGGAGCGCTGGCGACCGACTCCGGAGAGGTCCGCATCGGATCGAACGTGCTCATGGCGAGGCTCGATCAGAAACGGGCCTCGCTGCAACCGTCCGCGACGCTCCTCGACGCTCTGACCGGCGGCGGCAGCGATTACGTGACGATCAACGGGGAGCGCCGTCACGTCATCGGCTACATGAAGGACTTCCTGTTCAGCCCCGAGCAGGCGCGCACGCCGATCGAAAAGCTGTCGGGCGGCGAGCGCGGCCGCCTGACGCTCGCCATGGCCCTGGCGGCCCCGTCGAATCTGATCGTGCTCGACGAGCCGACCAACGACCTCGACGTCGAGACGCTGGATCTTTTGCAGGAGCTGCTCGGCGAGTACAAGGGAACGATCCTGCTTGTCAGTCACGATCGCGATTTTCTCGACCGGGTCGCAACGTCCGTGATCGTCAGCGAGGGCGGCGGCCGCTGGCTCGAGTATTCGGGCGGATATTCCGATATGGTCGCGCAACGCGGTTATGGGCTCTCTGGTCCCCTGGCCGCACCGCCGGCGGAGAAACCCGACAGGCCGGCCGTTCGTTCGAACAGCCCGGCGCTGGCGAAGCGGAAACTCGGTTTCAAGGAGAAGCGGGCGCTCGAACTGGCGCCTTCTCGCATGGACGCCTTGCGCCAGGAACTCGACACGCTCGAACTGAAGCTCGCAGACCCGGATTTCGCCGCCCGCGATCCGGCGGCGTTCCAGGCGGCGACGGTTCAGTACGGCCGAGTCCGCGAGGAACTGGAAAAGGCGGAGGACGAGTGGCTGGCTCTCGAAATTTTACGCGAGGGCATGGAGCAGCAGGAATGAATGCTGATGGGCATTGAGTGAGCGGCGCGCCGCATTCCGCATCAATCAAGTCACGTCTCGACCCTGGGACGCAGCCAGAATCCGTAGAGCGCGGCGGCGGCGAGGGCGCCTGCGCTCATCACGAGGCCGATCGCAAGCGGCGACCCGTCGCGATAAAGCGCGGCGGCGACCGCGCCGCCGAGCGCGCCGAACAGCATCTGCCCGGCGAGCAGGATGGCGGAGGCGACGCCGGCGATCTCCGGCAGCGGCTGGACGGCTTCGTGCGCGGCGCTGGGGACGATCAGGCCGAACGAGGTGATGTAGACCATCACCGGCGCAACGACGACGAGCGGCGAGTGGACGCCGGCGAGGCTCGCAGTAAGGAGCGCCAGCGCCGCGAGGCTGACCAGCGCCAGCGCCGCGTCGAGCACGGCGCGCGGCCGAGCATGGCGACGCACGAGCCAGGTGTTGATGAGCGACCCGGCGATCACGCCTGAAGCCGTCATCGCGAACAGGCCGCCGAACGCGGCCTTCGAAACGCCGTAGCCCTCGATGAACAGCAGCGGCGACGTGTTGACATAGGCGAACAGGCCCGCGAACACGAGGCCGTTGACGAGGGCGAAGCCGGCGCACAGCGGGTTCGTCAGCGCCCGCCGGTAGCCGGCGACGACCGTCGCCGGTCTCAGGCTGCGGCGCGTGCTGTCGCCATGCGATTCCTTGAACAGCGCGAAGGCGACAATCCCGAGGGCCGCGCCGACCGATAGATCAGGCGCCAGGGTCCAGCGGCGAGGATTCCTGCCCCGAGCGTCGGCGCGAGGAGCGGCGCGACGCTGAAAACGATCGAGACCGCCGCGATCTGCAGGCGCGCGTCGCGCCCTTCGAACAGATCGCGGATGATCGCGCGCGGCAGCATGCCGACCATTCCAGCGCCGCCGCCCTGAAACAGGCGGAAGGCGAGTAGCGCGCCGATCGAGGGCGCAAGCGCGCAGCCGACCGCGCAGAGCGTGAAAAGCCCGAGTCCGGCGAGCATGACCGGCTTACGGCCGAAGCGGTCGGCGAGCGGTCCGACCGCGAGCGGCGCAGTCGAGAAGCCTGCGAGGAAAATCGCTATCGCCGCCGCCGCCTGCGACTGCGACGCGCCGAAATCCGCCTGCACCAGGGCGAGACTTGGCAGGGCCATGTCGATGGCGAGGGCCGGAAGGGCCGACAGTCCGCCGAGGAACGCGGTAAATCCGAGCCCGTTTTCGCTCAAGGCCATCCGCTCACGCCGGCGGGTGCTTCACGTCGGCGCCGTATTGCAGGACCTGCACCTTCTCCAGGGTCACGAGCCCGCTGCCCATCATCGAATCGAGCGTCGGCAGAAACGCCTTGATCGCCTCCTCCGTGTCGACGATCTCGATGATGAGCGGCAGGTCCTGCGACAGGCGCAGGATCTTGGTCGTGTGCAGGCGGCTCGAACCGCCGAACCCCATCGGCCCGCGCATGACGGTCGCCCCGGCGAGTTTGGCGGTGCGCGCCGCAAGCACAATCCCCTCGTGAAGCGGCCGGCCCTGATACTTGTCGTCCTCGCCGAAGAAAATGCGCAGCAGCATCGCATCGCGCGGAAGCGACATCGGACGCGGAAGCGGAAGCGACATGGGATCAGACTCCCTTGAGCTGGTTGAGAGCGGCGGCCGCGATATATCCGAGCCAGACCGAGAGGAGACAGAGCACGACCGACAGGACGACATTAAGACCCGCGAGCATCCATTCGCCGTCCTGAGCCAGATTAAGCGTCTGCAGGCTGAACGAGGAGAAGGTCGTCTAGCCGCCGCAGATTCCGGTCAGCTTCATTGCGCGTATTGATCCCCCGGCGCTTCGTTCGGGGTTGTGCACCGGGGCGGTGGGGCGCGCCAGCCCTCGCGCCGGCGGCGCTGGTCCCTATGGCTTCTTCTCGAGCCGAGCCGTCAGATTCTCGGCCGCCGTCATGCCGCCGATCGTACCGAGCGTCCCGAGGATCCCGGCCGCCAGCGCGCTGCCGCGGACGCCGTCGGCAAGCGGGATCAGCGGGATGAAGAAGCCGATGAGCGCCGCCGCAAGGGCGGCGAGCGCAAGACTGATGAGCGAAGCGGCGACTAGGATGGCGGCGGCCTCCTTTGCCCGGAAGGTGCTCGGCCTTTTCGCCGAATGCGTGGCGGCGCGCGCGCAACGCGCTGCACAGCCGGCGACACTGCGGCGGCTGTTCGAGGGCCGCAACGAGGGCAAGCAGCTGCTGCGGGTCGCGGAATGACGTGTTCCCTGGCAACAGGGAGAATAATGTATTTCCGAAGCTTGCGCCCTGCGAAGGAACAGGGCCCGGGAGCGGAGGCGCTCCCTGATGAACGGGGATTTTCCCTGTTATCAGGGAAAAAACGGGGAGAATCGCCCGCCTGCGACCCGTTTTGGTCGCGAAAAGACCTTGGATTCCAGGAGTTTGCGTGAGAATGGCCCCCGCGCCCGAACGGGACCGTAACAGGGAGATAATTCGCGCATAACAGGGAGATAACAGGTGGCGAACAGGGAGAATGCGGCAGACGCCAAAAGCGCCCGCCGGCGATTGCTTCCGCAAAAAAAGAAGCGTGAAAAACCGAAATTGGACCAGGAACCGCCCCTGCCGGTCGTCGCTCTCGCGGGCCGAACCGCTTGGCTTTTACAATCTCTATCTGGGGCAGCAGCGATAAACTCGGTACCAACCTGTGATACCGGCGGCCGGATTGGACAGGCGGGCGAGAGGCGCCATAGGGTGCGAGACGTGGTCCGCGGGAAGCGCCGAAACGCAGCCAAGGGGGAAAAGTTGAACATCATCATTCTGTCCATCATCATCTTCATTTTGACGTTCGGCGCCGGCTATGTCGGGATGCTGGTCAAAAAGCGGCTGGCGGCCGAGCATCTGACCCCCGAGTCGCGCGGCGTGGTCGGTCAGGTGGCGGGACTGCTGACCCTGCTTCTGGCGCTGGTTCTGGGAACGCTGATCGGCGTCAGTTACGCCTATTTCTCGACCCAGAAGACCGAACTGGAAGGCTTTTCCGCCCAGATTCTCCGGCTCGATCAGGCTCTGGCGCAATACGGGCCGGAGACCAAGCCGGCCCGGGACAAGCTCAAGGCCAATATCGAAAAAGGCTACGACACGTTCTGGGGCGGCGGGGAGACCGACCCCGATGCGCTGACGGTCGGCCCGCCGATGGCCAACGCTCAAGCGCTGAGCGACTTTCTCGCGACGCTCAAGCCCACGACGGACGCGCAGAAGCAGGCCCTGGCGACGGCGAACCTGTACAACAGCATGGTCGAGCAATCGCGATTGCTGATGGCCCTGCAGGTGGCCAGTCTGCCGGTGTCCCCGCTCATGATCGCGATACTGGTGTTTTGGACGGTGGCGCTGTTTTTCGCCATCGGCTTGTTCGCCGAGCCCAACTCGCTGGTCATCGCCGCGCTGGCGTTCGGCGCCGTGTCGGTAACGTTCGCGATCTTCCTGATCCTCCAACTCGGCCTTCCCTACACCGGCCTCCTCAAGGTTTCGCCCGCCGCGCTCGAACTGGCGATCGAGTTCGTCGACAAGTAGGCCGAGGCTAGGGGTCGCTCGGACGCCAAGCTTTGCCGGGCCTTCGCAGTAAGGACCTACTACGGACCGCTGCGTTCGATCTCCCGCAAGTTGTTCATGTGCCACTCGAACCGCGGCGCATGCGGATAGCGCCGAACGAAACTCGATTGGCGGACAGGCTTTAGAACTTGACGCGCAGGCCGACCGTCGGGTCGACGTTGCTGACGGCCTGATAGCCGCTCGCCAGGCCGCCATAGACGCGCGAAAGCATCACGCCGGCGTAGAGATCGACGCGCGCCCGCGGGCGATAATCGAGCATGACGGAGAAGGCGTCGAGCGAACCGGCGCATTTGTCGCTGCTGGTGTTGACGCCGGTTCCGGTGCAGGTTCCGGTATAATAGTCGTTCTGGGTCTCGTAATAGACGGCGGCGCGCACTTCGAGCTGGTCGGTGATCGAATATTTCGCGCCGGTCCAGCCCACCCTCAGAATCTTGTTTATGGTGTAGGCGTCATAAGTGATCGCGCTTCCCAGGACGGTATAACCACCGAGGCTGGTAAAGCCGTTGGGGTAGGAGCCGCTGGGGTTGGAGAGCCGCGAGGACTCCAAGCCGCCGTAAAGCTTTATCGGACCCCAAGCGTACTTGGCGAGGAGGCTGACGCCGGCGTTGTCCGACAAGGTCGCCTTCAGATCGTCCTGCGTGTCGCCGCTCGGCAAAGACGTGTAATTGGAAAGCGACACGGCGTCCCTTGCGCGGCTGAAGACGGCGTCGACGGAGAGGCCGCCGAAGTCGGCGCCGATCTGCGCCTCGAGTTTGCCGGCCGAGCCGTTGCCCTGGTCGTAGCCTCCGACCTGAGCCAGCGCAGCCACCCGAAAGTTCGAGTTAGTCCAGCGATATTTGAACGCGGTGTTGCTGCGGGCGAGCTCCGTAAGGCCGAAGCCCCGCAGCGCGGAGGAAGCGCCCAGCACCGAGAATGCATAGGCGGCGCTCATCGGATCGTACGCGCTGACGGCATCCAGCGTCAGCGAGTCGACTCGGCCGAACTTTAGATCGCCGAAAGTCGCATGGCTGAGGCCGAGGAAGCCTTGCGAATTGTCGATCTGGCCTGCGCGGCTCGAGTCGCTATTGGCGCTTTGGTTGGCGAGCGGGACGCCGTTGTTCTCGACCAGGGAGCGCGGGCCGTTGGCCAATTGCAGCGAATAGGGGTCGAAGCCGAACTCCAGGTCGCCGATCAGCCTCCAGCCCGCGCCGAGCGGCTCGCTCATGCTGACGCCAAGCTGCGACTGGCCGGTCGGGTTGGGCGACCAAAGCCACTTGGCGCCGTAGCTCTCTTTCGAGATCAAATAATCGACGCCGTCGGGGTATGAGCCGTTGAATGGCGCGCCATTGGACTGATAGCCCACGCCCATGTCGATCGTGCCGTAGAGCGTGAAGCCGGCATAGGTGAGCGGGCAATCCAACGCCGTCGAATTGAGAAAGTCCCGAAGGCTGGCCCAGCAATTCGGCGGAGGCGGCCCTTGCTCGGGCGGCTGCGCGGTCGCGACGTCCGCCGCCTGGGCGAGGCCGACGAGGCCGAGCGTCGCCAGCAGCGAAATTCCCGCTCTGCGCGTCAGGGAGAGCTGCGAAACGTTCAGAAATTTCGCCGCGAGCGCCATGCTTCTGTGTGCGGTGAGGGCTTTCACGATCTCGATCTGACGGGCGGACAGCATCGTGATAACCCCGACGTCAATTCATGATAGCGGCGGCGGGACTGGACAGGCAAACGAGCGGCGACGTAGGGTTCAAATCGTGCTCCGCGGGATATGCCCGGGCGGAACATGGGGACGCGGAAAAGCCGCGCCCGATTCGAGTTCTCACCTTCGCCCAGGCGGCAAGCGCGAGAGTTCGCAACTTTGACGAAATCCTTCCGTCGGGCGATTTCCGCGAGATTTCGCTCCAAGTCGACCCTGTCGCCCGTCACGCGGGCGTCACGGTGGAGTTCAAGATTGAGTTGGTCTGTCCGGATCGAGGAGGAATGCATGAAAATGCCACGTCGTTTGAAACTCGGCGCGATAGCGCTTGGCGCCCTCGCTGCGGCCGCTTTCCCGGGGTACGCACAGGAGCAGAAGAAGCCCAACATCCTTTTCATTATGGCAGATGACATCGGCTACATGCAGCCGAGCATCTATCACGGTACGCTGATGGTCGGCGAGACGCCGAACATCGACCGCATCGGCCATGAAGGGATGATGTTCACCGACTACTACGCCATGCAGAGCTGCACTTCCGGGCGCAACGCCTTCCTCACCGGCATGTACCCGCTGCGGACTGGAATGATCCCGCCCCAACTCCCCGGCAGCCCGACCGCGCTGCTTCCAGGAACGCCGTCGATCGGCAAATTCCTGCTCGATCTCGGCTACAACACGGGCGAGTTCGGCAAGAACCATCTCGGGGACAAGAGCTTTTCCCTGCCAACCGCGCACGGCTTCCAGGAGTATTGGGGCTACCTCTACCACCTGGACGCGATGCAAGGGGTGAGCTTCCCCGACATTTACGCCAACCCGGACAAAATGGACTCGGCCGCCGTGCCGCCTTGCGCCAACACGCCGGTTAAGGGGCTCCCTCCCGTTCCGGGCGAAGTCGATCCCAAGGGCAATGTTGCGTGCCTCACGCCGCCGCGTCCGATTATCTGGTGCCACTCATCCGACGGCACAGAAGCGAACCAGGAATGCAAGGACGAAGGCCCGCTGACCTTGAAGCGGTCTGAGACCGTCGACGAGGAAATCTCGGCCAAGGTGATCGACTTCCTTGACCGCAATGATCCGAAAAAGACCGGCAAGCCCTTCTTCGCCTATTACAACCCGGCGCGCATGCATGTCACGACGATGTTGCCGCCGAAATACCTGGACATGATCGGCGAGAAGGGCGGCAAGGATTGGGGCGCCAACGAAGCCGGCATGAAGCAGTTGGACGACAACATCGGCTATGCGCTGAAGAAGCTGGAGGACATGGGCGAGCTTGATAACACAATCGTCGTCTTCACCACCGACAACGGCGCCGAGACCATTACCTTCCCGGACGGGGGCATCACGCCCTTCAAGGGCCAGAAGGGGGAGAGCTGGGAAGGCGGCTATCGCTCGCCGCTGGTGATCCGCTGGGCGGGTCACATCAAGCCTGGCCAAGTCACCGGCCAAATGATGGCGGCGCTGGATTGGGTGCCGACACTCGTCGAACTCGCCGGCGGACCAAAGGGGGACGGCCTGAAGAAGCAGATCGAGGCGGGCCAGTATCCCGGCATAGTCAAGACCACGCTCGACGGCATCAATCAGGCCGACTTCATCAGCGGCAAGACGGACAAATCGGCGCGCGACCACTTCTTCTATTATTCGGGCGCCCAGCTTGCAGCGGTGCGCTGGCATAACTGGAAGTTCACCTATTACGGTTCGGCAGCCGGGGCGGAGGGGTGGCTCATGCCCCTAATCGCCTACCACTGGACAATGCTGACCAACATCAAGCGCGATCCGTTCGAGCAGACCTTTGTCAGCACCAAGTCGGGCGTCGCATTGGGCGGCGCTCTCACCTCGCCGTCGACGGCTTACATCTATGATTGGAACCTGCTGCCGATCGGTCAGAAGCTCGCGCTCGATGAACTGGAGAGCTACATCGCGTATCCGCCGCTCCAGGCCCCGGCATCCTATAACCTCTCGCAGGTCATGGATGAGATCAACCAGCAGAAGCGCGAGCATGAGATGCGCGCGAAAGGGCTGGGAGACTGAGCAGGGCGTGTGATGTAACAGGGCGACCTGGAAGGGTCGCCCGCATTTAGAAAAATCCTTACGGCGCGGCGATTGCCCGCGCGCAGACAGTTGCGGGCGTTCGTTTCCGGCCAAGCGGGAAGGCATGCGATAACGATTGTGGGCGACGCCGATCGTAAGTGTTGTCATGCGGCGTTTGCTGAGCTGTGCAAAGGCATGTTTGCTCGAAGAGCGAGGAGGAAATCCATGAAAACGGCAAGTCGTTTGAAACTTAG
>Ga0074044_10001778_pt1 | contig 19173 bp, 12 predicted proteins | sample BogForMeECP23OM1_FD_94443 | JGI IMG/M metagenome (GOLD analysis project Ga0074044, IMG submission 94443) | Bog forest soil microbial communities from Calvert Island, British Columbia, Canada - Bog Forest MetaG ECP23OM1 | ecosystem: Environmental > Terrestrial > Soil > Wetlands ...
CTTCAACGACGCCGAATGGAAGTAGCGGACGATCTGCGCGATCGTGCGCTCGATCCCGAAAAATTCCTCCGCGAAGAAATTGAACACCTTCAGCGGCTCATCCTTGTACAGCCGCTTGGTGCGCGGATCGTCGGTGTCGTGCAGCGAATGAAGGCCCGACGAAATGATCAAGTCGTAGATTCGCGCGTGCGCGAGCTTGGTTATGGTCGGGTCGGCCTTCACGACCTCGAGATACTCGAGCAACGTGCCGCGCCATTGCTTCGACTCGCGGGCCGCGCGGTCTTCTTTGATCACTCGCTCGAAGTGGTTGAGATCCGCCATCGGCTATCTCCTTCGGGTTATAGATTGTTGAGCAGAGGTACTGCTTGTGGAAGGTGAAAACGGTCGGGCCGTGCTATTTCTGGAGCCCATCCTGAGTTTGAGTATAACGGAGCCATTGATCCACAACAACATAGGTGCACGGGAGGACGTCCTGATTCGAATTTGCCTGCTACTCCCGCACGCGGTGTGCTGCACTACAATTTCGTACGGATTCAAAGGACGCTGCGCATGACGTCCGCGATCGCCGCTGGCGTGACGAATCGGCGCTGGTCCGCTGAGGAACTGGTTGAAAACTCATCCGCAGGAGGCTGAAGAATGCCTCGAGAAGACAACCCGAGATTCACCTTGTGGGCTGGAATCCGATATGAAAAAAGCAGGTTGTGCGCCCGAGGTTCCCGGCTCTGTCTTTACAGAGCCTAATGTGCCTCGGTTGTTCGACGCAGCCTGCTTCCTCACCTTCGTCTAACACATAAGCCCCCGGATAGCTACTCGCCCAAATCACTATCGGCGTACGCAACACATTCAGGCGCGATGGGTGTCAATTTGCGCTTTGCTGAAATAACCGCTCGGAGACCGGGACCGTGTCGCCCAGCACGAAGCGGCCGCGGTCGTTTTTCACCATTGCTGCGAACACCGTGTCGTCGTGCGCGAACGACAGCCACCACCGGTTCTCGGCGGCGAGCCCGAGGTAGTGCGCTTTCTGTTCCATCGTGCGGATCGCGTCGAGATCGTAGGCCTGGTTCCACGGACCGCGGATGTGCGAGCGCGTCGGCACGGTGTCGGCGAGGTGCATGAAGCATTCGCCGCCATCGCTGACCAGCGCCGCCTGATGGTCCCGCGTATGGCCGCCGGTGACGACGGCGCGCACGCCCGCGATCACTTCTGTATCGCCTTCGATTGCTTCGAGCATCGATCGCACCGGCGCGAGAACCTCCGCGGCGTGGCGATATGCGGCGTGAAGTCGTTCGTTGCGCGGAAGGCCTGCGATTTCGAGTTCGCCTTTCTGCACCAGGATTCGCGCGCGCGGAAACGCCGCTTCCAGCGCGCCGGAATCCCGCCGCCGCACCATTCCTCCGCAATGATCGAAATGGAGATGCGACACGATCAGATGCGTGACGTCGCCCGCCTCCATTCCGAGCGCGCGGATATGGTCCGGCAGCCATCCGTCGCCATGGTCGAAGATCTGACGCTCGACGGAACCCAGCCGGTTGCCGATTCCCGTATCGACCAGAATCGCGTCGGCCCCCTTCATGATCAGCGGACACGTCAGGTTCAGGCGGATACGGTTGCGCTCGTCGGGAGGATGGTTGCGTTTCCAGAGTTCGCGCGGGACCACCCCGAACATGCATCCGCCGTCGTTGCGCCACAGACCGTCGGTAAGAAATGCCACCTCGAACGCGCCGACTTTGATCTCCGGTGGAGTCTCAGCCATCTCGCGTCCTCAACTTCCCATCAGCCACGTTCCCAGTATCAGCGCGATACCGCCCATGGCGACGATTGCGAGGTGTGCCTTCACCATTCGACTCATCGCGCCCGCCACCGCGTCGATACGCCCGCGCGCGATTACCGCTCTGACCACCGCACCGACTCTCATCGACCACGTCATCACGACAATCATAACGATAAACAGCGCAATCTTGATGGCGAGCACCGTCATGAACGCGGTCGAGAACGCGAACCCCCGCAAAACTCCCGCCGCTATCAGGCTGATCAGTCCCGTCGTGAGCAGCACCGCCGCGGCGACGAGGCCGAGCAGATCGATTTTTGGCGCCGAGTTCTCCACAAAATTACGCTGCTCGGCGCTTCCGCTCCCGAGCGCGAGACCCGCGATCACGAAGCATGCGCACGCGCCGATCCAAATCGCGCCGGCCGCCGCGTGCGTCCACAGAATCGCCGTTCCCAACTATCCGAACCTCTTCCCTCGTCGAATCGCAAAAAGACTAACCCGGCGCCCCGCGCGATTACACCCCGCCCGCCCGCGTTGGCGCGCGGCGTATTTTGCGCTAACTAGGCTTTTGAATCGATGACCTTTGAATCGGCGCGCCATCCGCGCAGGGGAACGTGATGCTCAATCCATTCATCGAAGCCTGGGATCTGCGCGACTTGGTCCGCAGGAGGGAAGTTCGGCCGCGCGAGGTCGCCGAATTTTTTCTCGCGCGCGTCGAGCAACTGAATCCCACGCTCGGCGCATTCATGACCGTCACCGCCGATCGCGCGCTCGCGGACGCCTCCCGGCTCGAAAAGATCAGCGCTTCGGATGCGGCCGGGCTGCCGCTGTTCGGCGTCGCGTATTCGCTCAAGGATCTGCTCTGGACCAAAGATATTCGCACCACTTTCGGCTCGAAGAACTACGAGAACTGGCACGCCCCCGCCGACGCGGAACTCGCCGTGCGGCTCGCCAACTCCGGTGGAATTCTGCTCGGCAAAACCACCACCCCCGAATTCGGCCTGCGTCCGACCACCGAGGGCGGCCTCTGTCCGCCCGCGCGAAATCCCTGGAACCTCGAACACACCGCCGGTGGCTCCAGCGGCGGCTCGGCCTCCGCCGTCGCCGCCGGACTGCATCCCGTGGCGCAGGGCAGCGACGGCGGCGGTTCGGTACGAATCCCGTCGGCGTGCTGCGGCTTGGTCGGGATCAAACCGTCGCGTGGGCGTATCACGCGCGCGCCGCAGGAGGGCGAAGCATGGGCCGGACTTTCGACTACCGGCCCCATCGCGCGCACCGTCCGCGACGCGGCGTTGATGCTCGATGCGATGGCGGGGATGATGCCGGGCGATCCGTACGCGGCGCGGCCGCCGGCGCGTCCGTTCGTCAAGGAAGTTTCGGCGCATCCGAAAAAACTACGGCTCGCCGTTATCAACCATAGCGCGCTCGGCCCGGTGGACGCTGAAACTCTCGCCGCGCTCGAGTCCGCATGCGGCGTGTTCCGCGAAATGGGGCATCGCGTTGAGCCGCTGACGCTCGATCCCGGCGCGCAGCTCGGCCAGTATGCGCGCGTGATCATCGGTGCCTCGGCCTCGGCGCTGAGCATCCCCAATCCGGACCTGCTCGATCCCGTGGTGCGCGGGAGCTACGAATCGGGCGCCAAAATTTCCGCCGCCGACTACATCCGCGCGGTAACCGCGATGCACAATGCGTCGCGCGAAATCGTCCACGCGCTCATGCCCTACGACGCGCTGCTCGCCCCGACGCTCACCCGGCCCGCGGTCCGGCTCGGCGCCTTGCCGTCGAATCCCGCCACCGCCGCGGATGAAATCTACGGCTGGATCGCGTTCACCTTCCCGTTCAACGCGACCGGTCAGCCGGCCATTTCGCTCCCGAACGGATTCAGCAAGGCGCGATTGCCACTGGCGATTCAACTCGTCGGCCGGCCCGGCGATGAAGCGGGCATAATCGCGCTGGCGGCCGAGTTCGAACGCGCCCGCCCCTGGAAGGACAAGCATCCTCCGATCTAGTTGTTCGTGCCGCTGAAACTACACCAGCCGCCGGCATCCGGTTCACAGCGGAAGTCCGAAACCCAGCGTGGGTTTCGGTTTCCGAAATCCTCATCTTTTACTTGCTCAGGCGCGGGGCTGGCCCCACGTGGCTCTGGTAAAAGCGGCGCGTAAGAGCGAGAATCCGCGGATGAGTCCCAGCCTGGCGCTGCCTCCGAGCGCGTCGACGGGAAAACAGCTTGCTTGAGCCCACAGAGGAGGCCACCACCATGCATATGAACGTGAAACCCATCCCGACGCTCGACCCCCGGATCAACGAGATTCGCGCGCTCACGGCGCTGATCGTCAACCGCGATATCCTGCCCAACGAGCGCAAGCTCTGGTCGGTGTGGCGCGACGGCGCGACCGAGGAGGAGCGGCGCGGCGCTCGCGAGCTGCGCGAGTCGATCAAGGAGAAGGTGAAGCAGGCGGGCCTCTGGGCGCCGCATCTTCCGCCCGAGTATGGTGGCGCCGGCCTCGGCTTCCTCGAGCATGGCTACATGAACGAGGTGCTGGCCTACAGTATGGGAGCGGCGGCGCTCTTCGGCGTGGTCGCGCCCAACTCGGGCAACCAGCAGATCCTGCTCAAGTACGGCACCGAGGAGCAGAAGCGCAAGTGGCTGGTGCCGCTCACCGAGGGCAAGATGGAGTCCGGCTTCTCCATGACCGAGCCCGACTCGGCCGGCTCCGATCCGCGCTCGATCAAGACCACCGCACGCCGCGAGGGCGACCAGTGGGTGATCAACGGCCACAAATGGTTCACCTCAAACGGGTTTCGCGCCGACTTCCTCATCGTCATGTGCCGCACCGGAGGTAGCGGCGCCGACAACGGCCGCATGACGCAGATCATCGTGCCCAAGGACACGCCGGGCCTTCGCATCGTGCGCGGCGTCGAGATCTGGGGCCGGCCCAGCGACCACTGCGAGATCGTCTACGACGACGTCCGCGTGCCTCTCACTAACCAGCTCGGCCAGGCAGGCTCGGGCCATCAGGCCGCACAGGATCGTCTCGGCGCGGGGCGCGTCTATCACTGCATGAACTCCATCGGGCAGATGTGGCGGGCCTTCGACTTGATGGTCGAGCGCGCCACCATGCGCGAGGTGCACGGCGGCAAGCTCGAGACCAAGCAGTTCATTCAGGGCTTCATCGCCGACTCCTACATCGACATCCAGGCGGCGCGCTTGATGACCATCCACTGCGCCGAGCGCATGGACAGCGGCGCCGACCCGCGCACCGACATCTCGGCGATCAAGGTCTTCGTTCCGGCGGCCTACGAGCGCGTGGTCGACCGCGCGATCCAGGTGTGGGGCGCGGCGGGCGTCTCGGGCGACCTGCCGCTCGCCGCCATGTACCAGGGCGCCCGCACGCTGCGGCTCGCGGACGGCCCCGACGAGGTCCACCGGATCCTGATCGCGAAGAACGTGCTGGGACGGTATCACGCCGGGGAGAGCTGGGACTTCGGAAACTGACCGCGAGCGCCGGCACCGGTACGGCGCGAGCAGACGAACGAGGCGATGACCGCGAGCGCAACCCGAGCCCGCAGGCCCGGCAGCGCAACGCTCACTCCAAGCCGCGGCTTGAGTCAAAGGCGCGCCGAAAGAGGTCGAAGGTATGCCCGTGAAGCTGATCGAGAACGGCGGATTCGTCGCTTACTGAGGGCCAAGACCTCGGCAAAAGTCCCGAACCGAAACCCACACTGGGTTTCGTAGATATCCCGTTGCTTCCAGGCACTTGAGCATCATCGCGGGGAAAAGCCTGTCCGCCATTTGTCGGTCGCATGGCAGCCTGCTAACTCACGGGCATGAATCTCCGCCACGCTGTCGCGCTCGCGCTTGTGGGCTGGTATCTGATACTGCCGCCGGCGCTTGCGACGAATCCGAACAAGCCTGATCTGACTGCTCCCCTTTCAAAATGGACGGTGCACGACAAAATGCAAACGGCTACAGAGTGCGAGAGGAAAAGAAGGTTGGCAGTTATGCTGGCGCACGATCCGGATTTCAAGGAGTACGGCGAAGCTACCGCCCGCCAGAAGAGGCAACCCTGGAGCATCGAGAAAGTGCGGGAGTTTATCGATCCGTTGAAGTGCATTTCTAGCGACGATCCGCGCCTTAGGGGAAAGTAGGAACCGTTCGGCCTCCAACCCACACTGGGTTTTCGGACTTCCTGTGTGAAGCGTCGGCCCCGCCGCGTGATGCGGGCTTCGCCCTGTTAGAACAGGTGCGGTCAAGAACGAGGCTGACGCTGTTTCTTTGTCCCTTCCTTACTCAGGTGCAGGGGCTGGCCCCTGCCGACCGGGTAGTTGCCTGCTCCGGAGGGTAGGAGTAGCGTGGCCGCGTGCGCTTTCTCGCTCTAATCCTCATCGCCCTGCTGCTTCCGCTGAGCTCGAATCTGCCATCTGCGATGGCGTGTCCCGCACCGGCGTGCTGCTCGAATTGCCCGAAGACCGCTCCGATGAATCAGTTGACCTGCTGCAAAGCACCGGCCGTTCCGGACAGAGCGACCAGCCAGGCACGAGACCCGCAGCCCTTCGAATCGATCTGCAGTCTGCCTGCCACCGCGGTGATGACCGCGATTTCACCCGTGCGAAGTACCGTCATCGCTCGTGGGTACTCGCCGCCCGGCCGTCTCCTTTCGTTGGCACTTCTCTGTTCGCGTCAAATCTGAACCTCCCTTGAGCATGTGAGCTGGAAGCGCGGATGAATCGCATCCGTCGCCGACGCTTGCTTGCCTAGCTCGCTCGCGACAATTGGAAAGGACATTTGCCGATACGATCGGCAGATGAAGACGCGGGTTTCAAAAAAAAACCTGCGGAGACGCAGCAGCGCCGCGATCAATCGCGGCTGGAAGATTGGATTTTTGTGAAATGCCATACGCAAGCATTCGCCGCATAGCGGCGCGAAATTTAGCAGCCACGCTGTTTGCCATCGCAATTCTGACCTTCATTCCGTCGTCCGGAGAGGCACAGGATAGTGGCGCTCTCGCGACTCATCAGCATGTCTCTCAACCGGGGGGCGGCACGGAGACATCCACCAGTTCAGATCGGCTGCGAGCGCTGGTTGACGAGGCCCTTACCCGTAGTCCGCTGGTGCTCGCGGCGCGGAGCCACTGGCAGGCTGATACCAAGGTCCCCATCCAGGCGGCGACGCTGCCCGACCCGCAGGTGTCGCTCCAGCATTTCACGGTCGGCAGTCCGCAACCATTCTCGGGTTATGAGAGCAGCGACTTTTATTACACCGGCTTCGGTGTATCGCAGGACATCCCGGGTCCGGGCAAGCTTCGCTTGCAAAAAGCCGAGGCCGAAAAAGACGCCGACTACGCCAGGCGTCGCTATGAAACCGCGAAGCGTGGAGTCGAGGAAAAGGTCAAGGAGATCTACTTCGAGCTGTTCTATCACGCGAAGACGCTGGCGATTCTCGATCGCAATCAGCAGGAGCTGGGGCAGATTCAGCAGATCACAGAAACCAGGTATCGCCTGGGACAGGGTCTGCAGCAGGACCTGATCAAGGCGCAACTCCAAACCACCGAGATCCTGAAGGAGCACGCGATGCACCATCAGGAGGAAGACCAGGCACAGCTCGAGCTCAAGCAAATCCTCGGGCGCGATCCCGATTCGCCCAATATCGGCATCGGCGACGTCGAAGCGACGCAGCTGGACCTCGATTCGGCCGAGCTTGCGCGCCTCAGCGACGCCGGCTCCCCCGAACTCGCCGCCGATCGTGCGATGGAAGCGCGCAGCGCACAAGCATTGAAGCTTGCGCGTCAGGGCTACTGGCCGGACTTCACGGTCGGCTACTCGTACCAGAAAACCGGCCCCGGATTTCGCGACTACTTCATGCTGAATCTGGGCGCGAAGGTTCCGCTCTATTTCTGGCGCAAGCAAACGCCCGCGATCGAGCAGGCCGCGCTTGAGGCCGAGTCGGCGCGCGCGCAGACCCGTGCAACTCAGTTGCAGGTTTCCTCCGCAGGAGAAAGCAGCCTGGTCGCGATGCACACCGCGGAGCGAATGATGTCGATCTATCGCGACGGCCTGATCCCGCAGGCCGAAACGTCAAAGGCCTCGGCGATGGCTGCGTATCGAGTCGGCAAGGTCGATTTCCAGACGCTGCTCTCATCGGTTCTCGATTTACAAAACCTCCGGCAGGAGTACTACCGCAGCCTGGCCGACCACGAAATCGCGATCGCCAAAATCCAGCAGGTAATCGGTGACCGAAAATGAATTACAACTCATCACAATGGCGGCTTGGCATGGTCGTGGCGCTGGAATTCTTTCTGTTCCTGGCAGCGCCGATGGCTTTCGGGGCAGACTCCCAGCTCGCGCCAATCCGGATCGCGCCCGAGCGCCGGCAGTTGATCGGACTCAAGTTTGCGACCGTGGTGCGAAAGGACGTAAGCGACCGCCTCGATACTACCGGCAACATCGAAACCGACGAACGGCTGCAGGGCTACGTGCAAACGCGTTTCGCCGGATGGATCGAACAGGTCTTCGCCAATTCGACCTATCAATATGTCCGCCGAGGCCAGCCGTTGTTTACGATCTACAGCCCGGACCTCGTGAGCACCGAGAACGAATACCTGCTCGCCGTCGATGCCCGCAAGCGCGTTGGCAACAGCTCGGTCGCGGATGTGACCACCGACGCGTCATCGCTCGTCGATTCCGCCGCCGAGCGTCTCAAGCTCTGGGGAGTGTCGTCGCGCGAGATCGCACGGTTGGAACGCGAGCGCACTGTCCGGCGCGCCGTCGAGATCGATTCGCCCATGAGCGGATACATTGTCGAGCGCAACGCGCTGCCCAACATGTACGTGCAACCGGACACGCGCCTGTTCACGATCACCGATCTGTCGAAGGTGTGGATTTATGCCGCCGTGTTTCAGGACGAGATCGGCAAGGTCCGTCCCGGCGATCCCGCAACCGTCACAGTCGACGCTTATCCGGGCACGAGCTTCGACGGGCGCGTCGATTTCATCTGGCCGCAAATCGATCCGATGACCCGCACTGCCAAAGTCCGATGCGAGTTCAATAACCCCAAGGGCCAGCTTCTTCCGGGGATGTTCGCGCACGTTGCGCTGGACCTGCCGATGGGCGAGCAAACCGTCATTGCCGACACTGCGGTGCTACGCACGGGCACGCACAATGTAGCCTTTATCGATCGCGGCGACGGTTATCTCACTCCTGCCGAGGTCGAGTTGGGCCCGCACGTCGGCGATGAATTCATCGTGCTCAAGGGACTCTCGCCGGGTCAGCAGATCGTCAGTTCCGCCAATTTCCTGATCGACTCGGAAAGCCAACTGCAGGCGGCCGCGGGCGCGTTCGCGCCGGCTCGGCCGGCCGTGGGCGCGAATGCGGCTGGACCGGCGGCCGAGCCTGTCCCCCAGGCAACCATCGCATTCGCGAGCGACCCCAATCCTCTCGTGCGCGGCCACAACAAGGTGATCTTGACGCTGCGCGATTCGAAGGGCGCGCCAATTTCGGGCGCACAAGTGACGGTGTCTTTCTACATGGCGGCGATGCCGGCGATGGGCATGACGGCGATGCGCGCGCAAGCCATCGCTGATGACCGGGGCAACGGCGTTTACGCCGCGAACATTGAACTGGAGAGCGGTGGCACCTGGAGCCTGACGATCGTCGCGGCGAAGGGAGGCCATGCGATCGCGACCAGGCAGATGGACGTATCAGCCAGCGGCTCCATGGCGATGTGAGGAAAGAAGGATGATCGAGAGAACTATCGACTGGTGCAATGCGAACCGCTTCCTCCTGTTCGCCGGTGTGCTGGCGCTGGTACTCGCGGGCGTTTGGTCGCTCGATCGGATCCCGCTCGACGCGCTGCCGGACATCTCCGATGTTCAGGTGATCATCCACACCGAATGGATGGGGCAGCCACCCAGTCTCATCGAAGATCAGGTGACCTATCCGATCGTCACCGCGATGCTTGCTGCGCCGCATGTCAAGGCAGTCCGAGCGCAGACGATGCCCAACGACTCGTACGTGTTCGTCGTGTTCGAAGACGGCACCGACATCTATTGGGCGCGCAGCCGCGTGCTGGAATACCTCCAGCAGATAGCTGGCAAGTTGCCGGCGGGCGTCAATCCCGCGATCGGCCCCGACGCCACCGGCGCGGGCTGGGTGTACGAATACGCTCTGGTCGATAAGAGTCATCTTCACAGTCTTGCCGAGCTCCGCAGCTTGCAGGATTGGAACGTCCGCTATGCGCTCGAAACCGTGCCCGGGGTTTCGGAGGTTGCCACTATCGGCGGCTTCGTAAAGCAGTACCAGGTCAAGCTCGATCCCAATCGGTTGCTCGCCCTCAAGGTTCCGCTGGAAACAGTGATCGACAAAATCCGCGATAGCAACGGCGAAGTTGGCGGACGCGTGCTCGAGATGTCGGGAGCGGATTACATGATCCGCGGCCTCGGCTACGTTCATTCGGTAGCAGACTTGGAAGAAATCTCCGTCGCGATCAACAACGGCACACCGGTGCTGATAAGAGACCTGGGGGTTGTCAGTCTGGGCCCCGATCTTCGCGAGGGAGCCGCTGAATGGAACGGCGACGGAGAGACGGTCGGTGGCATCGTCGTCATGCGCTACGGGCAGAATGCCCTCACCGTCATCGACGGGGTCAAGCAAAAGCTTGCTCAGATTCGAAAGACTCTACCGGCGGGAGTCGAAATCGTCGCCGGCTACGACCGGTCGGGACTCATTCAGGAATCCATCAACACACTAAAACGCGATCTGCTCGAAGAGGCCATCATTGTCAGCCTCGTCATCATCGTTTTCCTCTTTCATCTGCGTTCGGCGCTGATCCCGATTCTCGCGCTGCCGATCGCGGTCATCGCGACGTTTATCCCGATGTACTATCTCCAGATCAGCTCCAACATCATGTCGTTGGGCGGGTTGGCGCTCGCAATAGGTGTGCTGGTTGACGCTTCGATCGTGATGGTCGAAAACGGGTACCGGCACCTGTCGGAGAATCAGCACCAGGCGTCACTGAAAGGCGAGTCGGTATCTGCACCCGATCGGCAGCGAATCCTGTTGTCGGCTGCGAAGCAGGTCGGCCGCCCGATTTTCTTCTCCCTGATCATTATCGTCGTCTCGTTCCTGCCGGTGTTCCTGCTCGAATCGCAGGCGGGACGGATGTTCCGGCCGCTGGCCTACACCAAGTCTTTCGCGATTGCCTTCTCCTCAGTTCTCGCGATCACGGTGGTCCCGGCGCTGATGGTCCTCTTCATCCGCGGCAAACGGCTGCGCGCCGAGGAGAACAACCCCATCTCGCGCTTCTTCCAAGCCCTTTATCTGCCAGTGATCCGATGGTGCCTGCGTCATCGCGCGCTGACGATCGCGGCCAACGTTATTTTCCTGCTGCTCACGATTCCGCTGCTGTTCAAGATCGGCAGTCAGTTCATGCCGCCGCTGTATGAGGGATCGAGCCTCTACATGCCTACTGCCCTTCCCGGGATTTCGATCACGTCGGCGGTTAATCTGATGCAGAAGCAGGATGAGATCATCCGCACGTTTCCCGAGGTCGAGAGTGTATTCGGCACCGTTGGTCGATCTGACAGCGCGACCGACAACGCGCCGCTGGACATGTACGACACGACGATCATGCTCAAGCCGCGCGACCAATGGCGAAAGGACATGACTTACGACCAGCTCATCGCCGAGATGGACGACCGGCTGCATTTCCCCGGTTTGTCCAACTCGTGGACGATGCCGGTCGAGAACCGGCTCGACATGGAGCTGACGGGAATCAAAACTCCGGTCGGACTCAAGATTCAAGGCCCCGACGTCGACCGGATTCAGCAGATTGGCTATCAGATTGAAGAGATCCTGGGACCCGTCCCGGGCACGCGGGGAATTTTCGCCGAGCGGGTCTCTCAAGGGTTCTACATCAACGTTAACGTCGACCGCGCCGTCGCAGCGAGGTATGGCCTGACGGTCGGAGACGTTCAGCGGGCGGTCAGCTCCGGGATGGGCGGCGAGAATATCGCGACCACGGTCGAAGGACGTGAGCGCTACTCGATCAACGTTCGCTACCTCGCGGACTATCGCAACGATCTGAACGCGCTTCGTCGAATACTAATCATGACGCCGACTGGCGCGCAGATCCCGCTCGGCGAAGTCGCGAGTATCAGCTTGGGCCCGGGGCCGTCGATGATACGGGATGAAGACGGGCTGCTGACCGGCTACGTCTATGTTGACCTCGCCAATTCGGACTACGGCAGCTACGTCAACAACGCGCAGCGGGTGCTCGACCGGCACCTCCATCTGCCCGCCGGATACACTCTGAAATGGTCGGGAGAGTACGAGTTCCAGCTGCGCGCGCGAAAGCGCCTGACGCTCATCCTGCCGATCGTTTTCGGTCTGATCTTTGTCCTGCTTTACATGCTCTTCCAGTCGGCGACCGAAGCGACCGTACTGATCCTTCCGACCGGGTACGCGATGACAGGCGGACTGCTGTTCCAGTACATGATGGGCTTCAACTTCAGCGTTGCCGTATGGGTCGGGTACATCGCGCTGTTCGGCATCGCCGTCGAGACCGGCGTCGTCATGGTGATTTATCTTCACGAAGCTCTCAATCGTCGCATCGCCGCCGGCGCGCTCACTCACGAGGAGATCGAGTTGGCGGTGATCGAGGGTGCAGTCCAGCGGCTTCGACCCAAGCTGATGACCGTTGCAGTCGTGATGCTCAGTCTCGCGCCGATTCTATGGGAAAGCGGGATCGGCTCCGATGTGATGAAGCCGATCGCCGCGCCAATCGTCGGCGGAATGATCACCTCGACGATGCACGTCCTCATACTGGTGCCGGTGTTCTTCGCTATCATGAAGGAGCGGGCACTGAAGAAGGGCCTGCTCTAACTATCAGAAGGCCCCGTTGAAGGAGAAAGAGGCGGATTTATTTCGGAAACCGAAACCCCTTACGCGTTTCCGACTTCCCGCCTGTCAAGAGGAGAGAAGATGCGGCCGGACGGCCGGTTAGAAGTATGAATGAGGAGAGAAGAAATCCTGCCCTGGGTGCAGCGGCTGGCCCATCCCGTGCTCTGGTAAAAGCGGCGCGTAAGGGCGAGAATCCGCGGGCGAGTCCCAGCCTGGCGCTAACGCGGGCGGACAGGATCGACCTCGAGGTGGCGAATCAGTAAGGCGCAGCGTGTGGCGGGGGTGTTACTTACACGCCGACAGGCTGTTCCAGCGGGGCGATCCGCGATTTCAGTTGCAATTTGAAACTGGGTTGATCAGACAGGCGGCAGCAACGAGAAAACGGAAAACGATTCGGCCTCGCGGACGGCATCGCCGCTTGCGCGGCGCGAACAAATTCCCGGGAGAAAAAATATGCAGACGATCAAGTTCGACGATATTGCGGGGCTCACCGCGAAGATCGGCAAGGAATTCGGTCCGTGGAGCGAGCCGATTCAAGTGACGCAGGAAAAAATCAATCAATTTGCCGACGTGACCGGCGACCATCAGTGGATTCATGTCGATATCGAGCGCTGCAGGAAAGAAAGTCCGTTCGGCGGGCCGGTGGCGCACGGTTTTCTGACGCTGAGCCTGCTGCCGGCGTTCAAGAGCAAGGAGGATTACACGATCACGGGATTTCGCAACGTGGTGAATTACGGCGCGAACAAGCTGCGCTTCGTGGCGCCGGTGCCGGCGGGCGCCAGCGTTCATTCACGCTCGCGGCTGATCGCGGTCGAGCCACGGCCGCTGGGCACGATGCTCACGCGGGAGACGGAAATCCAGGTCGTAGGCCAGCAGAAGCCCGCGTTAGTGTATGAAGCACTGGCGCTGTTCGTGAAGTAGAAGTTGCGGGCGGCGAGGGAGGGCAGCGCATGGCGTATGAACAGATCATCTACGAGGTCGCGGACAATATCGCGACGATCACGCTCAACCGGCCGGAGAAGCTCAACGCATTCACCGGCATCATGATGAACGAGATGATCGACGCGTTCGACAAGGCCGACGCGGACGACAACGTGCGCGCGATCATCGTGACCGGCGCGGGACGCGCGTTCTGCGCCGGCGCGGACCTGTCGGCGCGTCCCAGGGCGTTCGACTCGACGCGCGAGGATCGCGCGGGACGGCGCTCGGCGATCAGAGCCGACGGCAGTGTGGATTGGAGCAACGAGGCGATTCGCGACGGCGGCGGACGGCTGACGCTGCGCATCTTCGAGTGTCTCAAGCCCGTGATCGCGGCGGTGAACGGAGCGGCGGTCGGCGTGGGCGTGACGATGCAGCTCGCGATGGACGTGCGGCTGGCGTCGGAGAACGCGCGTTTCGGGTTCGTGTTCGCGCGCCGCGGGATCGTGCCGGAGGCGTGCTCGAGCTGGTTCCTGCCGAAGATCGTCGGCGTCGCACAGGCGCTGGAATGGACATTTACGGGTCGAGTTTTCGCGGCCGAGGAGGCGCTCGAAGGCGGGCTGGTCAAAAGGATCTACAAACCCGATCAACTTATTCCGGCGGCGCGCGCGCTCGCTCGCGAGATAGCGGACAACACCTCGCAGGTGTCGGTCGCATTGATCCGGCAGATGTTGTGGCGGATGGCGGGCGCGGACCATCCGATGGAGGCGCACAAGGTGGACAGCCGCGCGATTTTTGCGCGCGCCCCTTCGGCGGATGCGAAGGAGGGCGTCGCCTCATTTCTGGAGAAACGTCCGGCAAAATTTCCGGACAAGATTTCCAAGGACATGCCCGCGTACTTTCCGTGGTGGCAGGAGCGCAAGTACAGCTAAGGCGCCCAAGATGGCCGCGAGTTGGCAAGAGAGCGAGGTAATTCCGCGCCTGTTCGTCGGCGATCTTCAGGACGCGCTCGAGTTCGAGGGGACGATTATCACCGTGCTCCCCGACGTTCCGGACAGCGAACCGCCGCAGGCGATCCACATGCCGTTCCTTGCAGAGGGGGTCGCGTCGCTCGACAAGACGGCGGCGCTGATAGAGGAAGAACTCGCGCTGGGGCATCGCGTGCTGGTCCATTGCGAGGAGGGATGCGAGCGCGCGCCGCTGGTCGTGGCATGGTTCCTGAAAACAAGGCGCGGCAAGACGCTTGACGAAGCGTACGCGCTGCTGAAGAGCCGGCGGCCGATCATCGAAGACCGCCGGCGCTGGCTGGGTATCCACAATCGATAGCCACATCTAAGGTGGTTTGCGATGAATTGACTATCTGGCGGCGACGGCTCACGCTGGCGCCGTCACGTTGACTTAAGCCTTATGGCCAATTTTCTGAACAGCGCGCGCGAGTACCTGGAAACCGCGCTCAGAAATGTAAGGTCGGCGTTTCATCCCTCCAGACCGTGGGTTGCGCGCGCCCGGGGGTTGGGCCGTTCGCGCCGGGCGCGGAAAATCGGGGTGATCGTCGTCGCGGTCATGCTGTTTCTTGGCCCCGCGGCTTACCTGGCGGTTCCGCCGGTGTTGCGCCACGTTCTGACCGGCCCCGTCGCCAGCAGCATCCATCGCCAAGTGAGCGTGGGCAAAATCCGATTCAATCTTTATGGGCTGAGGCTTGACCTCGACCAGCTGCACGTCGGCGAGCGCGACAGTCCGAAACCGTTCGTCGATATCGGGCATCTGCGACTGAAGGTTTCATGGACGTCGATTTTCAGGTTTGCGCCGGTGATCGGCGAAGTTCTGGTCGAGCGGCCGGCGATCCATGTCGTTCGGGAGTCGCAGCAGCGCTTCAACTTTTCCGACCTGCTCGAGAGCGCGCCGGCGCCGAAGCCATCGAAGCCGGCTGCGCCGGGCGCGCCGATGCGATTCGCGGTATCCAATATTCAACTGCGCGATGGCGAGGTGACAATCGACGATCAGCTGCTCGGCAAGCAACACAAGGTCGAGAAGATTCAGATCAACGTGCCGTTTATCGCGAACCTGCCCTCCGACGTGGACGTGTTCGTCGAACCGCTGCTGCAAATGGTGATCGACGGCAGCCCGATGCGGATTGCCGGCGTGGCCAAGCCGTTCGGGGTCTCGCATGATTCGGTGGTTGACCTGAAACTGCATCGGCTCAACCTGCCGCTTTACGTCAGCTACGCACCGATGAAGCTGCCGGTTAAAATTCCGCAGGGGATGCTGTCGGCGGATGTGTACGTGCATTTCGTGCAGGCCCAATCGCAACCGCTGATTCGCTTGAGCGGAACGGTAGCGCTCGATCAGCTCGACCTTCGCGACACGGCGGATGCGCCGATCGCCGCGCTCAAACACGCCGAGGTGAAGCTGACCGACGTCGAGCCGCTGGGCGCGGTGTTTTATCTGCGATCGATCTGGATCGATGGATTGCTCGCGCATGTCAGGCTCAATCCCGACGGCACCAACAATCTCACGTCGCTGGCGGGCGGCAATGCGGCGCCGGCGGGCAACCTGGCGCAGGCGGCGGCGCCGATCGCGGGAAAATCCACGGCGAAATCGCCAACCGATTTTTCGCTGGACTCGTTCGCTCTCACGAACAGCGCGGTGGAGCTCCAGGATAACAGCGGCGCGACGCCGGCGGCGGTGGCGGTGGATGCGCTCGGGGTTGGGCTCAAGAATCTGCGGACGGTAGGGGGAGCGCCCGCGGCTCTCATCGTTAACGGCAAGATTCGCAGCGGCGGCGCGATCGCGGTCAAAGGCGCGCTCGACCTCGCGCAGTCGCAGGTTACGACGGAGGTGTCGATCGATCAGATCGACTTGCCGGCGCTGCAGCCGTTCGCCCAGTCGGTTCTCGCGGCGACGATCGCGTCGGGCAAGCTGAGCGCGAAGGCCCACGTACAGACGCATTTCGCGAGCGATCATTTCAACGTGCACGCGGAGCCGGCGAGCGTCGCAATCGAAAATTTTGAGATCGACGCGCCGCGCGAACGCGAAAAACCGGTGCAGTGGAAAAGCCTGAGCGTCTCGATTGGGCAATTCGATTTGGCGGCGCATCAGGCGGCGGTTACCGAGGTGCGCAGCGACGGGATGCATCTGTTCGTTCGCCGCGAGCGTGGCGGGAAATTGAGTCTCGCCGCGCTGATGCGCGGCGGCCCGTCGCCACCGGCGCAGGCGCCGCCACGCAGCAAGCGCGCAAGCATGCGCGAAACGCGGCGAATGCCGCGCGCGACCAGGAGGGCGGCGCGCAAACCGGTCCAGGCTGCGGCGCCGCCGGCGCCGCCGTCTCAGAATTGGCAATATCAGATCGCCTCGGTCGCGATGGAACAGACCGACGCCACCTTCGAGGACGACGATGCGCCGCAACCGGTCAAGGCCGCCGTAGCGCCGCTGAATCTGCATCTCAAGGATGTGTCGAGCGACTTCAGCAAGCCGATCGCAGTCGATGTTGACGGCACGCTGAATAGCAAGGGCACTTTCAAAGTCACTGGGACGGCTGCGATTGAGCCCCTCAAGGCCGATCTGCGGGTCGCAACCAAACGCCTGGACCTGGCATTTGCGGATCCATACGTCAGCAGCCGGCTGAACGCGACCATCACCAGTGCGAATCTGACGATGGACGGTGCGCTTGGCCTCGAGCAGGTGCGCAACGATTTTCTCGTCAGCTATCGTGGCGACGCATCGCTCGGCAGCGTGCGGCTGCTCGACAAGCTGACCAACGATCTCTTTTTCAGAATGAACGCGCTCAACGCGAGTAAAATCGATTTCGCTCTCGGCAAAGGTCCGCCCAAGGTGCATGTCGGCGAGTTGGCGCTGTCGAATTTCTATTCGCGAATAATCCTGAACAGCACCGGCAAGTTGAACATGAAGGACATCACCGCCAGCCCGCAAGAAGCGCCCACGTCATTGACGCGAGCGACGGGAGCGCCGGGCTCGAAGGGTGCGGTCCCGGTGGCGCCGGCTCCGACTCCGGCAGCGGCGCCGAGCCAGGCAATCGTGGCGGCTCCTGGAGCGTCTCCGGCGGCACTACCGAGTCCGGCGGCAGCTTACACCGGGCAGCCGATGAACGCCGACATCGAGCTGGCCAGGATCATACTCAAAGGCGGCAAAGTCGATTACACGGACAACTTTATCAAGCCCAACTATACGGCGAACCTGAGCGACATGGAGGGCAAGGTCGGCGCGTTCGGAACAAATTCCACATCGCCTGCGCAAGTTTCACTCGATGGAAAAATCAACGGCAGCGCGCCGATCAATATCGACGGGTCCATAAATCCGCTCGCGCCGACTGCGTTCGTCGATATCAAGGCGAAGGCGGACGGTATCGAACTGACCGGGCTCACCCCGTACTCGACCAAATACGCCGGCTATCCGATCGTCAAAGGCACGCTGACAGTAGATGTTCATTACCTGCTGGACGCGGGAAAGCTGACGGCCGACAACCATATTTTCATCGATCAACTGACCTTCGGCGATCACGTGGAGAGCCCGGATGCGACGAATCTGCCAATTCGATTCGCCATCTCACTGCTCAAGAATTCGAAGGGACAAATCGACCTGCGAGTGCCCGTGTCGGGGTCGCTCTCGGATCCGCAATTCAGCATCGGCAGCGTCATTCTGAGCGCGTTCATGAACCTTCTCATCAAGGCCGTGACGTCGCCATTCTCGCTGATAGCGGCGGCGTTCGGTGGCAGCGGCGCGCAGCAAGACCTCGGCTACATCGAGTTCGCGCCGGGCTACGCGACGCTGACGCCGGATAGTCAAAAGAAACTGGATACGGTCGCGACGGCGTTGGCGGATCGAACCGCCTTGAAGCTCAACATTTCGGGACGCGTCGATCCGGCATTCGACAAGGACGGCTGCCGCGAAGCGTCACTGGAGCACAGCATCGAGGTGCTCAGACACAAGCATGAGGGAGACAGCGCGGACGCCAATACCAAAGCCGCCGCGCTGTCGCCGTCGGACTACAACAAGTATCTCGCAAGTGTTTATAGCGCGGGGAAATTTCAGAAGCCGCGCGATCTCATCGGGTTTGCGAAGACGCAGCCGCCGGACGAAATGAAGAAACTCATCCTCGCCAACACCCCGGTCAGCGACCAGGATCTTCAGCATCTTGCCGACGCGCGCGCCAATGCGGTGCGCGCCTATCTGAGCACGAAACAGGTGGATGCGGCGCGGATGTTCATAGTCGCGCCGAAGCTGGACGCCAGTGGAATCAAGGATCAGGGCAAGACGACGCGCGTCGACCTATCGCTGGAGTGACGCGCGCTGCACTGCTAGAGCGAGCCGAAAATGTGATCGGGGATCGCGTCCCAGGCGCGGCGCTCCTGCTCGCGCGGCGCATCCTCGAGTTTGGTATTCTCGCCGAAGACCATCGTTGACCGGCGCGCCTCGGTATAAGCCGTCCAGGCGCCGGCACTCGCGCAGCCTGGATCGCCTGATCGTGCGAATGCCAGCCACGCGTCCTGCATCTGAACTGCCAGCTTTTCCGCGGCCGGGCCGGTGCCTGCGAATGCGGTCATCCCGGGCAAGTGATTGGTGCCGAAGACGAA
>Ga0074044_10001779_pt1 | contig 19172 bp, 15 predicted proteins | sample BogForMeECP23OM1_FD_94443 | JGI IMG/M metagenome (GOLD analysis project Ga0074044, IMG submission 94443) | Bog forest soil microbial communities from Calvert Island, British Columbia, Canada - Bog Forest MetaG ECP23OM1 | ecosystem: Environmental > Terrestrial > Soil > Wetlands ...
ACGCTGCCGATCAGATTGCCGAGAAAGACCCAACTCCAATTGCCGAGCATGGTCTTGGCGCTGACGTGATTCTCCAGCCAAGGCAGCGGTAAGAGCCCGAAGCTGCCGGTCACCAGGTCCAGACCAAGCAGCACGATCAGGATGAGGCCGACCGGGAAGATGAGCGCCCCCACCAACGGCTGGTTGGTCTACACCACGCCGGTAAAGGCAAGGCTCGTGGCCGCAGCGAGAATGGCGCCGGCAAGGCCGCCACGAATGACGAGATCGAGCGGCGACAGCGCGAGTTTGCTGCGCGCAGTGTTGACCATCATGGCGGCGACGTCCGCCGGTTTGACGTAATCCATGTCTTGGCTCCGCTTGGTTGGGGCCAGCCGCAACGCGTTGGCGTCGCACCGGGCTGGCCGAGGCCAACTTTGCTGCACAGCAGCAAGCGCCATGCCAGTGGGAGCTCATTGATTCCATTGGAATTTCGAGATCGTGCGGGGTTGACTGCCGTCTGTTCCTGCGGCCGGCGACTAAATTTTCGGCAGACCCTGAGCGAGGGATCCTGCGGCTTTGTGTGGCGAATGGCGGCGTCGAACAGACGCTACGCCCGCAGCGATGCGCGATCATGCCCAACGTCGTAGAATTTTATGCTTGGAATGGCAATAATATGCCATCATTTTGGAATTAAAATCGCTAAATGATCTATAGTTGATATAAAATATTCTGTGGCGACCCCGTTGTTAGGCACGGCCGCTCTCGCGCCAAAGGCAACTTTGACGTTAATTTGCGAACGGAAAACTTGGCGGGCGCCCGACGGAATTCCGCCGGGCGCCCTTAGTTTCACGTCAGCCGGTCTATAAGCCGGGTTCTGGATGGCATGCGGACAATGTCCGCAGGCGTGACGGCCATTCCTCTGGGACGCCGGTTACCCGGCGCCTCCAGCAACCTACCCGGACGGCCGGATCTGGACACAGACCCCGAAGCCAACTCCCCCTCCCTGCCCTCCCCCGCTTGTGGGGGAGGGTTTGGGTGGGGGTAAGAAAAACCTCGCGCCGTCCCTATTCGGTCTTGCTCCCGGTGGGGTTTGCCGTGCCGCCGGCGTTACCGCCGGCGCGGTGCGCTCTTACCGCACCGTTTCACCCTTGCCGCTCGCCCCCTCCTATTTCCTCCCCCGCAAGCGGGGGAGGGTAGGGTGGGGGAACGGCGGTCTGTTCTCTGTGGCACTTTCCCTAGGCTCGCGCCCGCCGGATGTTATCCGGCACCGTTTGTCCACGGAGCCCGGACTTTCCTCCCCGGCACCCCCTCCCTAACCCTCCCACTTGCGGGGGAGGGACGGGTGGGGACCGCCGGAGCGGCCGTCCGACCGACTGACAGGAAAGGGATGGGGGCGATGGTCTTCGCCGTCAAGAGGCCAACCTTTAAGACGCCAACCTTTAAGACGCCAACCTTTAAGACGCGATGACGAGGCGCTTGAAGGTGATGGCACGGGCGGCAATGGTTCGCGGCCGGCCGCGATGGTCGAGCAAATCCTGCAATGTGCTGCGCGTGGAGGCATCGCTGACGCCATCTACCCGCTCCGGCCGAAAATGGCGCTGGAACGCCGCCACCACCTCGTGCATGGCGGAATCGTAGTTGCCGTTGACCGCGATGCCGTAGCCATACTCGCTGAGCGATGTCTGCATGGCCGCGACTGCGTCGCCGTGATCGCCGAGCGCGAGCAGGGCGCCGTCGGTGATCTCGGCCGGCCTGACCCAGTTGCCGACGCCTGACTCATGGAGCGTGCGCCAGGGGAATTTTTCGCCGGGATCCTGTTTGCGCGCCGGCGCGACGTCGGAATGGGCGAGCACCCTGACGGCCGGAATCGTGTTGCGGGTCAGGATGCCGCGACACAAAGCCGTCACCGCCGCGATCTGGCGTTTGGGAAAATCGGGATAGCCGTATTCGTGACCGGGATTGGCAATCTCGATGCCGATCGAGCAGGAATTGATGTCGGTCTCTCCGGCCCAGCTTGCAGTGCCGGCATGCCAGGCGCGTCGGCTCTCCTGCACCAATTGAATGACGCGGCCGTCTTCGAACACGAAGTAATGGGCCGAGACTTGGCTCGCGGGCGTGCGCAGACGCTCCAGCGCTGCCGCGGCGTCCGGCATTCCGGTGTAGTGCAGCACGGTCATATCCGGCCGCCGGCCATCTATGCGTTCGCCGTGATTGGGCGACGGCATGACCTCGGCAACGACGGAGGAATCTGACGGAAACGTACGAGGTGACATAACGATGACATTAGGTTAACGCGCGTTGCCGACAAGCACTTTGCGCTTGTGCACGATCGAATGATGAAAATAGCCGACACTCGTTGCGCACGGGCAACGTAATTTGGGCTGCTATCCAACATCCGCCGCGGCCGAAATCATGATAGCAATCTAAACGCGATATAAGTTATTTATACAATCTTAAGTAATCCATCAACGTTTCCTTAAGCTTACATCTCATTAATCGGCATCAAGCGCGGCCGCCAATCGATCGCGGCTGGTTCGTTGACGTGACTCCCATATTGTCCCATGATAGCCCATTTAGGCCCACAGACATTTGCGTTTCCCGCATCCGGTCTGGGTCACGCCGCGGGTGGTAGCGAATTGCCAGGCGTTTACCGGCTGGAGCGGCCGTGGCTGTCGGGTCTGCCGCTCGACGAGGGGCGAGATGGACCGGTTTGTGTCCCACTACGTGCTGCGTCTCGATGCCAAAGGCCGCGTGTCGGTGCCGGCGCCGTTTCGCGCGGTGCTGATCCGCGACGGTTTCGACGGCCTGTATTGCCATCCCGCCCTCGACCGGCCGGCGCTCGACGCCGGCGGCAATGCTCTGCTCGTGGAGATCGAGGCGCTCATTGCGGGCTTCTTGCCCTATTCGGACCAGCGCGAGCAGTTCTCGCTTGCTCTCTATGGCACCAGCGAGACGCTGAAGATCGATGGCGAGGGCCGCGTCGTGCTCACCGATACGCTCAAAGCCCATGCGGGGATCACCGACACGGTTTCGTTCGTTGGTCTCGGCCACAAATTTCGAATCTGGGAACCCGGCCGCTTGCGCGCGGAACTCGCGGAGGCCACCGAGAAGGTCCGCGCCTTCAAGCACGAACTGGGCACCCGGATGGCGGCGGCGCAAAAACCGCTCGGAGCACGGGAATGATGACGGGCAGCGACAGCAATGCTGTCGCTGGCGGATTGGCTCGTCATGTTCCCGTGCTCGGCCGCCGCGTCATCGATTGGCTTGGCATCCGGGAGGGCGGTCGCTACGTCGATGCCACATTCGGCGCCGGTGGCTACACCCGCGCGATCCTGGCGACGCCCGGTGCGCGCGTGATCGCCATCGATTGGGATCAGAGCGCGATCGCTCGGGGCGCTGAACTCGTCGAGCAAGCGCAGGGCCGGCTCGACCTGGTCGAGGATCGCTTCTCGAATCTGGAATCTATCGTCGGGAGCCCTGGCAACCCCGCCGTCGACGGTATCGTGTTCGACCTCGGCGTTTCGTCCATGCAGCTTGACGAGGCGGCACGTGGATTTTCGTTCCGGCTCGACGGCCCGCTCGACATGCGCATGGGGCGCGGCGGTCCGAGCGCGGCCGACGTCGTCACGCGCGCCAGCGCGCGCGAGCTCGCCGCCATCATCGCCACATTGGGCGAAGAGCACCACGCCCGCGCGATTGCCCGCGCGATCGTCAAGGCGCGCGGTGAGCGCGCCATCGACTCGACGCGGCGATTTGCCGAGATCGTCGCGCGCGTCGTGCGCGCCCACGACGGCGCAATCCATCCCGCCACGCGCACCTTCCAGGCGTTGCGGATTTTCGTCAACGACGAGCTCGCCGAGCTGGCCCGCGGCCTGGTCGCGGCCGAGCGAGTGCTGAAGCCTTCCGGCCGTATCGTCGTGGTCGCCTTCCATTCGCTCGAGGATCGCATCGTCAAGACCTTCCTCGCGGAGCGCAGCCGCCCGCCGGCAGGCTCGCGCCATCGGCCGGAGATAGCGTCGGCCGCACCGACCTTCCGCGTGCTGACGCGGCGACCGGAAACGCCGGATCAAGCCGAGATTGCCGCCAATCCGCGCGCGCGCTCGGCGAAGCTGCGTGCCGCCGAGCGCACCGATGCCGTCTCGCGTTCGGCGCGAATCGAAAATCTGCTGCCGCGGCTGCCCTTGCTCGCTGCCATCATGAGGGGGCGGCCATGATGCTGCGCGTGCTCAATTTTGTCGTGATCGGGGCGCTCGTGCTCGCCGCCGCATACGTCTATCGGATCAAGTTTGACTCGACCGTCCAAGCCGAGCATCTCGCCAAGCTGCGCGGCGAGGTGCGCCGCGAGCGCGACGCCATCGCGGCGGTGCGCGCCGAATGGGGGCAGCTCGACAATCCCGCGCGCATCGAAGCGCTGGCCAGGCGCTTCCTGCAACTCAAGCCCATCGCTCCGACACAGTTCGACAGGCTCGATCACCTGCCGGAACGCCCACCCGAAGACGCCAGGGCCGCAAGCGACGATCCGATTGGCGGCATGATCGGCAATTTGGCGGCGCCCGATATGGTGACGGGAAGCATTCCGGCGGCAACCACGACGCAGTCTGACCGCACCAGCGGAGCGCCGGTGCCCGCGCCTGCGGCGGATCAAACGGAAAGTTCCGCGGCCAGCGGAGCGCCGAGCCGATGAGCGCCACAGCGGAAACCCTATCGCTTGCGTCGGGCGAACCGTGGCGGCGCTGGCTTGTCCGCCGCCTGCTCTACGGGCGCGATAGCAATCGCGGCGCCAAGGCGCGGGCGCGGGTGGGATTGGCGATTCTGGTCTTCGCCGCCGTCTATGCCATCATCGCTGCGCGCCTCGTCATGTTCGCGGTCGTCTCCGACGGACGCATCGTCCATCGCGTCGTCTCCGGCGACGCGATCGCGACGGCGCGTCCCGATATCCTCGATCGCAACGGTGAAGTCTTGGCGACCGACGTGCGCGTGCCGTCGCTCTACGCCGAACCGCGACGGCTCATCGATGTCGACGAGGCGGTCGAGCTGCTCACGGCGGACCTGCCCGATCTCGACGCAACGGAGCTGCGCGAGCGGCTCTCCTCCAAGCGCGGCTTCGTCTGGCTCAAGCGCGACATCACGCCCGAACAGCAGCGCGAGATTTATCGGCAGGGCCTGCCGGGCATCGGCTTCCTGAATGAAAACAAGCGCGATTATCCAAACGACAACGAGGTCTCGCATCTCATCGGCCACGTCAACATCGACAACCAGGGCATCGCCGGCATCGAGAAATGGCTCGACGGGCAAGGGCTCGCCGCACTGCACATGGCGGGCCTCGCCACCGACCGGCTGCAAATCCCCGTGCAGCTTGCCGTCGATCTGCGGGTGCAGCACGCACTGCGCGACGAACTCGTCACGGCGCGCGCCAAATTCAAGGCGTTGGCCGCCGCCGGCATCGTTCTCGATGTCCGCACCGGCGAGGTCGTCGCCATGGTTTCGGAGCCGGACTATGACCCGAACAACCCACGCGAGGCGCTCGATCCGTCACGCATCAATCGGCTGACCACCGGCGTCTACGAGATGGGATCGACCTTCAAGGCGTTCACGATCGCCATGGCGCTCGATTCGGGCAAGGTTACGCTCAAATCGTCGTTCGACGCGCGCATGCCGCTACATTTCGGCAAGTTCGACATTCACGATTTCGAAGCCCAGCACCGGGTGCTGACGGTGCCGGAAATCTTCACTTACTCCTCGAACATCGGCGCGGCGCGCATGGCGCTTTCGGTCGGCGTCGATGCCCATAAGGCGTTCCTGAAGAAAATGGGCCAACTCGATCGCCTGCGCACCGAATTGCCGGAAAGCGCCGAGCCGATCGTGCCCAAGCGCTGGGGCGAACTCAACACCATCACCATCGCCTTCGGCCATGGTCTTTCGGTGGCGCCATTGCAAGCCGCGATGGGGGTGGCCGCACTGATGAACGGCGGCATCCTGATCCCGCCCACCTTCCTCAAGCGGACCGAGGCCGAGGCGCAGACGCTCGGCAAGCGCGTGATCAAGCCCGAAACCAGCGAAATAATGCGCTACCTGATGCGCCTCAATGTCGAGCAGGGCACTGCGAGAAAGGCCGACGTGCCCGGATATTACATCGGCGGCAAGACCGGAACCGCGGACAAAGTTGTCTTCGGCCGCTACTCCAAGACCAAGGTGCTGACCGATTTCATGGCGGTGCTGCCGGCCGATCAGCCGCGCTATTTGTTGTTGATCATGCTCGATGAGCCCAAGGCGCTCCCGGAAACTCATGGCTTCACCACTTCGGGCTGGAATGCGGTGCCGGTCGGCGGCGCCGTGGTCGCGCGTATCGCGCCGCTCCTTGGCATCGAACCGCGCCTCGATCTGCCGACGGCCGATCAGCTGATACTGGCCTCGCTCAAGGAAAGCAGGTAAGGCGGTGGCCGCATTGTCGACCGAGCCGCCAAGAAGCTTAAGATGAAGCTTCGCGAGATTTTGCCTCCTGACGCGGAATTTGACGCGCGCCACGCCGAGCTCGATGTCGGCGGGGTGACGGCGGACAGCCGGACGGTCAAGCGCGGCGATGTGTTCGTCGCGATTGCCGGCGGCAAGACCGATGGTCTGCGCTTCGTCGCGCCCGCGGTCGCCGCCGGCGCAGTCGCGATCCTGGCGGAACGGCCACCGGATGCACCGCTGCCCGCAAATATTGGTTACGCGCGCGTTCCTAAGGCGCGGCGCGCACTGGCGCTGGCCGCGGCCAAGTTTTATCCGCGCCAGCCGCGAACCATCGCGGCCGTCACCGGCACCAGCGGCAAGACGTCGGTCGCGTCATTCGCCCGTCAGATCTGGAGCGCGCTCGGCCACCGCGCCGCCAGCATCGGCACGATCGGCATGGTTTCGCCAAGCGGTGAGACTTACGGCTCGCTGACGACGCCGGATCCCGTCGCGCTGCATCGTTCGCTCGACGCGCTCGCCGGCGACGGCGTCACCCATCTTGCGATCGAAGCGTCCTCCCATGGCCTCGATCAATTTCGGCTCGACGGCTTGCGCATCGCGGCGGGCGGCTTCACCAACATCACGCGCGATCATCTCGACTATCATGCGAGCTTCGATGCCTACTTCGCCGCCAAACTGCGGCTGTTCGAGGTTCTGCTCGAAAAAGGCGCCGCCGCCGTCATCAATGTCGACCACGACCATGCGGACGCGGTGATCGCCGCCGCCAAGGCGCGCGGTTTGTCGATTGTCAGCGTCGGGCGCAAAGCAACGGGCATTCGGCTTATTGCATCCGTCATTGACGGCTTTGCACAGACGCTGCGGCTCGAACATGGCGGCAAGGATTTTCACCTGCGATTGCCGCTCGTCGGCGAGTTCCAGGTTGAAAACGCGCTGGTCGCCGCCGGATTTGCCATCGCAACCGGCAGCAATCCAGATTTGGTTTTCCCGACGCTTGAGCGCCTCAAAGGCGCCAAGGGCCGGCTCGAACGCGTCGGAGCAATCCGCGGCGCGCCGATCTTCGTCGACTATGCTCACAAGCCCGACGCGCTCGCCAAGGCGCTCGATGCCTTGCGGCCCTATGTGTCCGGCCGGCTCGTGGTGGTGTTCGGCGCGGGTGGCGACCGCGATCGCGGCAAGCGGCCGCTGATGGGCGCCGTCGCCGCGGAGAAGGCCGACCGGGTCATCGTCACCGACGACAATCCACGCAGCGAGGACGCCGCCGCCATCCGTGCCGCCATTCTCGCGGCCGCGCGCGGCGCCAGCGAGATCGGCGATCGCCGCGAGGCCATCCGCTCCGCCATCGCCGAGCTGCGCCGCGGCGATGTTCTGCTGATCGCCGGCAAGGGTCATGAAACCGGCCAAATCATCGGCGACCGGGTTGTGCCGTTCAGCGATCACGAGGCGGTCGCCGCGGCACTCGAGGAGCTTGCCGTATGACGGCGCTGTGGACCATCGAGGCAATGGCGAGCGCGATGGGCGCCGAACGGCAGGGCGCGCTGCCGCAGACTATTTCCGGGATTTCGATCGACACGCGCACCCTTGCTGCGGGGGAGGCGTTCTTTGCCATCCAGGGCGATCGCCGCGACGGCCACGCGTTCGTCGCTGCCGCGCTTTCGGCCAAGGCCGGTCTTGCGGTTATTGCCGCTGACCGTCGCGCGCAATTCCGCAACGACGCGCCGCTGCTCGTCGTGCCGGACGTGCTTGCGGCTTTGCGCGATCTCGCCGGCGCCGCCCGCGTTCGCACGCCGGCCAAGGTGATCGCCGTCACCGGCTCGGTCGGCAAGACCGGAACCAAGGAAGCGTTGCGGCTCGCGCTTGCAAACGACGGCGAGACCCATGCCTCCGTTGCGTCCTACAACAATCATTGGGGCGTGCCGTTGTCGCTTGCGCGTTGTCCGGCGAGCGTGCGCTACGCGGTGCTCGAAATGGGAATGAATCATGCCGGCGAGATCGCGCCGCTGTCGCGCTTGGCGCGCCCGCACGTCGCTCTGATCACGACGATCGCGCCGGTGCATCTTGAGTTCTTCGGTTCGCTCACCAAGATCGCCGACGCCAAGGCGGAGATTTTTCTCGGCGTCCAACCGGGCGGCGTCGCCGTCATCAACCGCGATATTGCGCAATTCGCCCGGCTCAAGCGCCGGGCGAACGAAGCCGGCGTCGAACGCATCGTGTCGTTCGGCGAGCATGCCAAGGCCGACGCCTGCCTCATCAAGTGCGCATTGCATCCGCGCTGCTCGACCGTCCAGGCGGACATCCTCGGCACCGAACTCACCTATAAGATTGGCGCGCCGGGCCGCCACCTGGTGCACAATTCGCTGGCGGTCTTGGCCACGGCGGAACTGGTCGGCGCCGATCTCGCCCTTGCGGCGCTGGCGCTTGCGCAGCTGCAACCCATCGCCGGGCGCGGCGCGCCCATTGCGATCGATCTTGCCGGCGGCCCCGCGCTCGTCATCGACGAGAGCTACAATGCCAATCCAGCGTCCGTCGATGCCGCGCTGGCGCTGCTCGGCCAGGCGCCGATCGGCCCGCAAGGCCGGCGGATCGCCGTGCTCGGCGACATGCTCGAACTGGGGCCAAAAGGCAAAGCGTTGCATCGTGGCCTGGTTGCAGCGCTGCGCGCCAACGCCGTCGATCTGGTGTTCTGCTGCGGGCCGCTGATGCATTCGCTGTGGCAGGCTCTTCCCGCGAGCCAGCGCGGCGGCTATGCAGAGGACTCCGCCGCGCTCGAAGCGCAAGTGCTGCCGGCGATCCGTGCCGGCGATGTCGTCATGGTCAAGGGCTCGCTCGGCTCGCGCATGGCACCCATCGTCAGAGCGCTGCAACGGGTGTATCCGCAACCCCCTCCCTACCCTCCCCCGCTGGCGGGGGAGGGAAGGGAGGGGGAAGAAGCGTCCGCGCAAGGTTGATGCAATGCTCTATTGGCTGGTCGATCTGTCGGACAAGCTCTCCGTCCTCAACGTGTTCCGCTACATCACGTTTCGCACCGGCGGCGCGGTCATCACGGCGCTGCTTTTCGTCTTCCTGTTCGGCCAGAACATCATCGACCGGCTGCGGCTGTTACAGGGCAAAGGTCAGCCGATCCGCATCGACGGCCCCAAATCGCACGTCATCGGCAAGGCCGGCACGCCGACAATGGGCGGGCTTATGATCATTTCGGGCATGCTGGTCTCGACGCTGCTGTGGGCTAACCCCGCCAATCCCTATGTCTGGGTGGTGCTTTGGGTCACGCTCGGCTTCGGGTTTGTCGGCTTCTATGACGATTATCTGAAAGTCAAAAAACAGACGCACAATGGATTTGCCGGCCGCACGCGGATGGGCGTTGAGGCCATCATTGCCGGGTTCGCTTGCGTTGCGCTGGTCGAGCTTGGGCATGTGCCGTTCTCGACGTCCCTGGTGTTTCCGTTTTTCAAGGAGCTGGTGGTCAATCTCAGCTGGTTCTTCGTGCTCTTCGCGGTGTTCATCATCGTGGGCGCGGGAAACGCGGTGAACCTGACCGACGGCCTCGACGGTCTCGCCATCGTTCCCGTCATGATCGCCGCGGCAAGCTTCGGCACGATCGCTTACCTCTGCGGTAACGCCGTCTTCGCCGATTATCTGCAGATTCATTATGTCGCCGGGACGGGCGAACTCGCGGTGCTGTGCGGCGCCGTGGTGGGCGCGGGCCTCGGTTTTCTCTGGTTCAATGCGCCGCCGGCGTCGATTTTCATGGGCGACACCGGCTCGCTCGCGCTCGGCGGCCTGATCGGCGCCGTCGCGGTCGCCACCAAGCACGAGATCGTGCTGGCGGTCATCGGCGGCCTGTTCGTGCTCGAGGCGGTCTCCGTCATCGTGCAGGTGGTGTCGTTGAAGCTCACCGGCAAGCGCGTCTTCAAGATGGCGCCCATTCACCATCATTTCGAGCAGCTCGGCTGGACCGAGCCGCAGATTGTCATTCGCTTTTGGATCGTCTCGGTCGTGCTCGCACTGGCCGGGCTGTCGACCTTGAAGCTGAGGTAGCTCCGTCGTGATCCCGGTTACGACCTTCGCGGGAAAAAAGGTCGCCGTGTTCGGTCTGGGCGGCTCGGGGCTCGTCAGCGCCAGCGCCTTGCTGGCCGGCGGTGCCGACGTTATCGCCGGCGACGACAATGCGGCAAGCGCGGCGAAAGCCCGAGCCGCCGGCATTCCGACCGCCGATCTGCGGCACGCCGATTGGAGCAGAATCGCCGCGCTGCTGCTCGCGCCCGGCGTGCCGCTGACGCATCCGGCACCGCATTGGGTCGTAACGCTCGCGCAAAAAGCCGGCGTTGAAGTGATCGGCGACGTCGAATTGTTCTGCCGCGAGCGCAGGCGTCATGCGCCCGACGCGCCGTTCGTCGCCGTCACCGGCACCAACGGCAAATCGACGACGACGGCGCTGGTTGCTCACCTCGCGGCATCGGTTGGCATGGACGCGCAACTCGGCGGCAATATCGGCACCGCGATCCTGTCGCTTTTGCCGCCGCGCGCAGATCGTGTCCAACCCTTGCGCGTCCAACCTTTGCGCGTTCACGTCATCGAGTGCTCGTCCTATCAGATCGATCTTGCGCCCTCGCTTGACCCTTCGGTCGGCATTCTCATCAACCTCAGCGCAGATCATCTCGATCGCCATGGTACGATGGAACATTACGCGGCGGTGAAGGAACGCCTGGTTGCCGGGGTGCCAAAGCATGGCACTGCGATCATCGGAGTCGATGACGAATGGTGCCCGGCGATTGCCGACCGGCTGGAAACATCCGGCAAACGCGTGGTGCGGATTTCGGTCCGGCAGGAACTGAGCAACGGCATCTATGTCTCGGGTGGGCGCATCATGCGCGCCACACCCCCACCCTACCCTCCCCCGCTCGCGGGGGAGGGAAGATCAATGAATCCTCCCCCGCTCGTGGGGGAGGGAAGATCAATGAATCCTCCCCCGCTCGCGGGGGAGGGTAGGGTGGGGGTTTCGCCAGTCGCCGAGCTGGGCGGCATCGGCTCGTTGCGCGGACTGCACAATGCGCAGAACGCGGCCTTCGCCGCGGCGGCAGCGCTGGCGCTCGGCCTCGAACCGGCGGCGATCCAAGCCGGGCTGCGGTCGTTCCCGGGGCTCGCCCATCGGATGGAGGAAATCGGCCGGCGCGGCGCCATTCTCTTCGTCAACGATTCCAAGGCCACCAATGCCGATTCGGCGGCCCAGGCGCTCGCGTGCTTCAGCGACATTTTCTGGATCGCCGGCGGCAAACCGAAGACCGGCGGCATCGAGTCGCTGCGGACATTCTTCCCCCGCATCCGCAAGGCCTACCTGATCGGCGAGGCGGCGCAGGAATTCGCCGCAACGCTCGGCGACGGCGTACCGCACGAGATCGCAGTCACGCTCGACAAGGCGCTTGCTGCCGCCACGCGCGATGCCGAAGCCTCTACGGCGGCCGAACCGGTCGTGCTGCTCTCGCCGGCCTGCGCCTCGTTCGACCAATATCGCAATTTCGAAGTGCGCGGGGACGCGTTCCGCGACCTCGTGCGCGCGCTGCCGGGGATGGTGGCGAAATAATCGTTCGAGCTGTCATTCCGGGACGGCGCGAAGCGCCGGGCCCGGAATCTATAACCACCAGCGCCGGGAATATGGATTCCGGGCTCGCGCCTTCGTTGCGCCCCGGAATGACGGTCTGCGCAATTTTAATCCCCTGGAAACCATGGCGGTGCCACGACTAGGCGGGGATTCCTGTTCCGGGGAGAGCCATTCCAGGGGACAACTATGGCCTCGCGCGCGCAACCCACGCTGTTCGGCGAATGGTGGTGGACGGTCGACCGGCTGACCCTGGCGGCGCTCGGAGCGCTGATGCTGGGCGGCATCGTGCTGTGCCTTGCCGCAAGCCCGCCGGTCGCCGCGCGCATCGGGCTTGACCCGTTTCACTTCGTCGACCGCCAGGTGCTGTTTCTCATTCCCGCCGCCGGCGTCCTGATCGCAACGTCTTTTCTGTCGCCGCGCGAAATCCGCCAGGTCTCGCTCATCGTCTTCGCCGTCAGCCTCGTGCTGGTCGCCGCGACGCCGTATTTCGGCGCCGAGATCAAGGGCGCGCGACGTTGGCTGGTGATCCTCGGCATGAACATCCAGCCTTCGGAGTTTCTCAAGCCGGCCTTCGTCATCCTGATTGCCTGGCTGTTCGGTGAATCGGCCAAACGCCCTGAAATGCCGGCCAACACCATCGCGCTGGCGTTGCTCATACTCGTGGTGGCGTTGTTGGTGCTGCAGCCCGACTTCGGTCAGACCATGTTGATCGCGCTGGTTTGGGGCGCGCTGTTTTACATGGCGGGCATGCGTTTCATTTGGGTACTGGGGCTCGCCGCCACAGCCGGCGCCGGTCTGCTGACCGCTTTCTTCACCGTTCCGCACGTCGCGCAGCGCATCAACCGCTTCATCGATCCCGCCTCGGGCGATACCTTCAATATCGATATCGCGACCGAATCGTTTATCCGCGGCGGCTGGTTCGGCCGCGGTCCGGGCGAGGGCACGATCAAACGCATCCTGCCCGAGGGCCATACCGATTTCGTATTTGCAGTCGCGGCGGAGGAATTCGGCATCGTGCTCTGCCTCATTCTGGTCGCGCTGTTCGCTTTCATCGTGATCCGCGCACTGGTGAAGGCGATGCGCACCGACGATCCGTTCATCCGGTTCGCCGCCGCGGGGCTTGCGATCCTGTTTGGATTGCAATCGACTATCAACATGGCCGTCAATCTGCACCTCATGCCGGCCAAGGGAATGACCTTGCCGTTCATTTCTTATGGCGGTTCGTCCCTGATCTCGCTCGCCTATGCAATGGGCATGCTGGTGGCGCTCACCCGCGACCGGCCGCGCGCGCAACTCGCCGGCAACATCGTGCTCGGCGGGAGCGGCGTCTGATGCTTGAGCCGGGCTTGGTACCGGACTTGGTACCGGACTTGGTACCGGACTTGGCGCCGGTGCTGGTCGCGGCCGGTGGCACGGGCGGTCATTTGTTCCCGGCCGAGGCGCTCGCTGTGGCGCTGACCAAGCGCGGCATGACGGTCCATCTCGCGACCGACCGGCGTGCGGCACGCTATGGCGGTGCGTTCGCCGAGCAATCTATCCACGTCGTCGCCAGCGCGACGCTGGCGGCGCGCAATCCGATCGCGTTTACCAGAACCGCCGCGATGCTCGGTCTCGGCCTGATCCAGGCGCTGGCGCTGCTCGGCCGGCTCAAGCCTGCGGCGGTCATCGGCTTCGGCGGCTATCCGACCATCCCGCCGGTCTTGGCGGCTGTCTGGCGTGGCGTTCCGAGCCTGATCCACGACGCCAATGCGGTCATCGGGCGGGCCAACCGGCTGTTGGCGCCGCGGGTCACCGCGATCGCCACGACGTTCCCCGACGTTTTCAGCCGCGCGCCCGATTTGGCGGCCAAGACGACGCTGACCGGCAATCCGGTCCGACCGGCGGTCGTCGCGGCGGCAGCGACGCCCTATCCAGCACTTGGTCCAGCACCTGGTCCAGCACTTGGTCCGGCATTTGGCGATATCTTGCGGCTCCTCATTTTTGGCGGCAGCCAGGGCGCGCGCATCATGGCCGATATCGTCCCCGCTGCAATCGGTCTGCTCGAACCGGCTCTGCGCGCGCGACTTGCGATCATTCAGCAGGCCCGCGAGGAGGATTTAGGCCGGGTCCGCGGGGCCTATGCCAGCCTCGCCGTTGCCGCTGAAATCGCGCCGTTTTTTCCCGATCTGCCGGCACGCATGGCGGCGAGCCACCTCATCGTGTCACGTTCCGGGGCCTCCACCGTCGCCGAGCTTGCCGCGATCGGCCGGCCGGCGATCCTGGTCCCGCTCCCGCACGCGCTCGATCAGGATCAATTCGCCAATGCCGGCGTGCTCGAAAAGGCCGGCGGCGCCATTTTGCTCGTGCAGGCCTCATTCACCCCGCAGCGGCTCGCCGCCGAAATCGGTGCCCTCGCGGCGGCGCCACAAAACCTCGCAGCAATGGCGGTAGCGGCAAAATCCGTGGGCCGGCTCGATGCCGCCGACCGGCTCGCCGACCTGGTGCTGAAGGTGGCGGGAATCGCTTCGAAGCAGTAAATTCAGCATCATTCGTCATGGCCGAACTTGTTCCGGCCATCCACGTCTTTCATTGATGAGGGACCAAAGACGTGGATGCACGGCGGTAGGCGAGCGAAGCGACGCCGTCCTTCGGACGGCTACGGCCGGGCATGACGATTACCGGGGAGTCACATGAAATTGCCGCACGACATCGGCCCGGTGCATTTCGTCGGCATCGGCGGCATCGGCATGAGCGGCATCGCCGAGGTGATGATGAACCTCGGCTATACCGTGCAGGGCTCCGATCAGGTCGAGAGCGCCAACGTCAAGCGGCTGCGCGACAAGGGCGTGAAGATCGCGATCGGGCATGCCGCCGAAAATTTGACCGGCGTTCGGGTCGTCGTCGTCTCCTCGGCGATCACGTCCGACAACCCCGAGCTTGTCGCCGCGCGGACGCAGCGGCTGCCGGTGGTGCGCCGCGCCGAGATGCTGGCAGAGCTGATGCGGCTGAAAAGCTGTGTCGCGATTGCCGGCACCCATGGCAAGACCACGACCACGTCGATGGTGGCGGCGCTGCTCGACGCCGCCGGATTTGATCCGACCGTGATCAATGGCGGTATCATCAACGCCTATGGCACCAACGCGCGGCTGGGCGCCGGCGAGTGGATGGTGGTCGAGGCCGACGAGTCCGACGGCACATTTCTCAAGCTGCCGGCCGATATCGCCATCGTGACCAATATCGACCCCGAGCATCTTGACCACTTCAAGACCTTCGAGGCCGTGCAAGATGCGTTTCGTGCGTTCGTCGAGAATGTGCCGTTCTACGGGTTTTCGGTGATGTGCACCGACCATCCGGTGGTGCAGAGCCTGGTCGGCCGGATCGAGGATCACCGCATCGTCACCTATGGCGAGAACCCTCAGGCCGACGTGCGGCTCATCGATGTTTCGCACGCTGGCGGGATTTCGCTGTTCACCATCGTGTTCCGCGACCGCGCCGGGCATTTTTTGCACGAAATCAAGACTATTGCCCTGCCGATGCCGGGGCGCCATAACGCGCTCAACGCCACGGCGGCGATCGCGGTCGCCCATGAGCTTGGCATCGGCGACGACGTAATCCGCAACGCGCTGGCTAATTTCGGCGGCGTGCGGCGACGCTTCACCCGCACCGGCACGTGGAATGGCGTCACCATCATCGACGATTACGGGCACCACCCGGTCGAGATCGCGTCCGTGCTCAAGGCGGCGCGGGAATCGACCAGGGGTCAGGTGATCGCCATCGTGCAGCCGCACCGTTACACGCGGCTTGCCGCATTGTTCGAGCAGTTCTGTACCTGCTTCAATGATGCCGACACGGTAATCGTCGCGCCGGTCTATCCGGCCGGCGAAAAGCCGATCGCGGGCGTCGACCGCGACGCGCTGGTGCAGGGCGTGCGCACTCGCGGACACCGGCAGGTCATCGCGCTCGACAGCCCCGACCAACTTGCTTCGCTCGTCGCCGCAATGGCGCAACCGGGCGACTATGTGGTGTGCCTCGGCGCCGGTTCGATCACGCAATGGGCCTATGCGCTGCCGGAGGAACTGAAGGCGCTCGGGAGAGGTAGATGAACTTTCCCGACCTCGTTCCGGTCGTCAAAAATTCTATGGCCGATTTGCACGGCCGGCTCATCGCGAACCAGTCGCTTAAGGAGCTGACCTGGTTTCGCGTCGGCGGGCCGGCGCAGCTGTTGTTCATGCCCGAGGACGAAGCCGATCTGTCCTATTTTTTGTCGAATCTTCCCGGCAAAATCGCGGTGACGGTCGTCGGCCTCGGTTCCAATCTTATCGTGCGCGACGGCGGCGTGCCGGGCGTGGTGATCAGGCTTGGTCGCGGCTTCGGCGATGTCGCCGTCGAAGGCACGCGCATTCGCGCCGGCGCCGCGGTGCCCGATGTCAAAATCGCGCGCGCGGCGCAGGAAGCCGGCATTACCGGATTGTCCTTCCTCCGCGGCATTCCCGGCGCCGTCGGCGGCGCGCTGCGCATGAACGGCGGCGCCTATGGCCGCGAGACCAAGGACGCTCTCGTCGAGGCGCGCGCGGTCGATCGGCAGGGCCGCGTGCACGTGCTGAGCAACGGCGACATGGGCTACGCCTATCGCCATTGCGGCGCGCCCGCCGATTACATCTTCACGCAGGCTTTGTTTGCAGGCGAACGTGGCGATCCGGCCGTTATTGCGGCGGAGATGGAAAAGATCACCGAGTCGCGCGAGGCGACGCAACCGGTGAAAAGCCGCACCGGTGGCTCGACGTTCACGAACCCGCCGGGCCGCAAGGCCTGGCAGCTGATCGACGCCGCCGGCTGCCGCGGCTTGCGCATCGGCGGCGCGCAGGTGTCGGACATGCACTGCAACTTTTTGATCAATCTCGGCAATGCGACCGCTGCCGACATCGAGTCACTCGGCGAGACCGTGCGCCGCCGCGTCAAGGAAAATTCCGGCATCGAACTCGAATGGGAGATCGAGCGGATCGGCGTGGTGAAGTAGCGCCGCCGCACGTGCTAAACTTCAACCATGTCGATGCAAGACCCTATCCTCATCGTCGGTGGCGGGCTTGGCGGGCTCACGACGGCGCTGGCGTTGGCGCGCCGCGGACGCACCGCGCGCGTGCTCGAAGGCGCGCCGGAATTCGGCGCCATCGGCTACGGCATTCAGTTCGGCCCCAACGTCTTTCACGTCTTCGATCGCCTCGGCCTGATGGAGCAGGTTCTTGCCGTCGCCGATTCGCCGGCGGCCGTGTTGATGCTGGACGCGCTCGACGGCAAGGAGCTGGTGCGGATTCCGACTGCGGCGTCGTTTCGCGCGCGCTTCAAATATCCCTACATCATCGTGCACCGCATCGATCTGCATAACGTGTTGCTCGATGCCTGCCGGCGCACTGCTGCGATCGAGCTGGTGGCCGACGCGATGGTGACCGGTTTCGAGGATCGCGGCGACGGCGTCGCGGTGACGACGGCGGACGGCCGGAGGTTTTCCGGACCGGCACTCGTCGCGGCCGATGGCGTTCGCTCGCTGTTCCGGGAAAAACTCGTCGGCGACGGCGAGCCGCGTCCGATCGGCTATGCGGCGCTGCGGACCATCGTGCCGATGGCGGAGCTCAAGGTCGATGTTTCGCGCGATAGCGTCGTATTGTGGGGCGGTCCGGGTTTTCACGTCGTCCATTATCCGCTGCGCCACGGCACGCTGTTCAACATCGTCGCCGTGTTCCGCACCTCGACCCACGCCGAGAAAGGCGATGCCGCATCCTACCGCGCCGAGCTTGAACACACTTACCGCGACGCACATCCAGCGATGCGCGCGCTGAACGCAATGATGGACCTGCGTTGGCGCCGGTCAGTCGGCGATCGCAATCCGGTTCGTCATTGGCACAAAGGCCGCGTCGTGCTGCTCGGCGACGCCGCGCATGCGCCGTTGCAAACGCTGGCGCAGGGCGCCTGCATGGCGATCGAGGATGGACTTTGCCTCGCCGAATCGATCCATGCGACGGATCGCGATTTCGCCGCCGCATTCCGCCTCTTCGCGACCGTCCGGCTCACCCGGACGGCACGTGTACAGCTCGAATCCCGCGCCTTTTGGGATTCCTTGCTCCACGCCGAAGGCGTTGCGCGCGACGTGCGCAACGCGACCGTGGCCGATTGGGACGAGGCGCACATGTTCGACTGCCTGTCGTGGCTGTACGACGGTGCCCCGATACCGATCGCGACCGGCCGCTGAGACTCTCGACCTTTCGTCAATTGTCGATTCTATTGGTGCCGATGCGAATCAGCAGACCGGCTGAGGCACAAACCTGAGCATGAACAAGCATGTCGCCGTTTTGATGGGCGGCTGGTCGGCCGAGCGGGACGTCTCGCTGCGCTCGGGAAAAGCCTGCGCCGACGCACTCTGCCGTCTCGGCTACCGCGTCACGCCGATCGACGTCACCCCCGACGTCGCTGCGGCGCTGACGGCCACCAAGCCCGATATCGCGCTCAATGTGCTTCACGGCCGGCCCGGCGAGGACGGCACGCTGCAAGGTCTCTTGGAAATTCTCGGTATTCCCTACAGCCATTCCGGGGTGCTGGCCTCCGCGCTCGCCATGCAAAAGGATTATGCCAAGCTGCTGTTCCGCGCTGCCGGCGTGCCGGTGGCGGAGGACCTCCTGCTGTCGCGATTCGAGGCGGCGAAAGGCCATCCGATGGCGCCGCCCTACGTGGTCAAGCCGATCGCGGAAGGCTCGAGCGTCGGCGTCTTCATCGTCACTCGGGAGCACCCTCACCCGCCTCAGGAGCTTTATCGCCAGGACTGGCCGTTTGGCGAAAAAGTCATGATCGAGCGCTACATCCCGGGCAAGGAACTCACCTGCGCCGTGCTCGGCGACCGGCCGCTCGACGTCATCGAGATCGTGCCGGCGACGCGGTTCTACGACTACGAGGCCAAATATGCCGCTGGGGGCTCCAAACACCTGCTGCCGGCGCAAATTTTACCAAATGTTTACCAGGAAGTCCGCAGACTCAGTCTGGCTGCCCATAACGCGCTTGGCTGCCGCGGCGTGAGCCGCGCGGACTTTCGTTATGACGATCGGGGAACGGGTGAGCTTGTCTGTCTTGAGGTCAATACACAACCGGGCATGACCGAGACGTCGCTCGTGCCCGAGCT
>Ga0074044_10001780_pt1 | contig 19168 bp, 17 predicted proteins | sample BogForMeECP23OM1_FD_94443 | JGI IMG/M metagenome (GOLD analysis project Ga0074044, IMG submission 94443) | Bog forest soil microbial communities from Calvert Island, British Columbia, Canada - Bog Forest MetaG ECP23OM1 | ecosystem: Environmental > Terrestrial > Soil > Wetlands ...
AAGGTTTTGACAATACTCCGCACCTGGATTTCCGTTGTAGTAGCAGTAGGGGTTGTTAGAGCTGCAGTACGCGCCTTGATAGCTACAGCCTTGATTGTAACCACAACTCTGCGGGTAGCCGAGTGGCAACTGAGGGGTGGAATAATTGGTTTGAACCGGGTTAATCTGTACTGTCTCGCTGGCCGACGTCAGTAACTGTCCATAATTTGCAGAACCATACCCTCCATTAGGATATGGTACTCCGTAGTTGCAAGCGATTGATGTCGTGTCGCATCCAAGAAAGTTTCCGGGCGAATAGTAAGCTGATGGATTGTAGGAACTTGGCCCGTATATTGAGACTGAGATCTGTAGGTTGTGTCCTAACAGTGTGGGAGATAATTTGAATCCGAGCTGACCTCTGTAAGCGCCATTCGAAATCCAAGTGAGCAAACTGTTAGCTGAACTTTGTGCCATGTTCGTGGACGTATCATACGCATACCCCACAGCGTATAGTTGTCCTCCGCTGAATGAGCAGGTTGCCGATACTGGCACTGTCAGTCCAACGTTCGAATTGTAATTGGAGTAGGTAGCTGTAGAGGGGCTGAGTTGTGCAGTACACGAATTTGAAGTTGCATAGACCTGACCGGGGCTTGTTGCTGTAATCGCGAAGATCGCAGCGAAAGTAAGCACCAACATTACGATTCCAACATTACGATTCCTTTCTTTCATCATGTTCAACTCCTTGTCATAATCACTTACTCGAAATGCTTAATCTTACGTAGCAAAAATCTACTACTAGCACCGGTTTTCCACCAGGTGGAAAAATTGCCTGAGAGAGCAATGTTTTGCAGATCATGATCTCGGCACTATGCCGAACTAAGGCGAGGTTCAGGATTGGTTTCAATAAATTATGCGGGGGAATATTTGCGCATTAGAAGGCCGCATTGTTCACATCTTTCGAATCTAATTCGTTTTCTCTCTTTGTCGAAGGTTTCAATTATATTTCGTATTTCGTTGTGATGACACAATCGTTCAGCAGGGTTTAGTGAGATCCTGTAGATCGGTTTGATCAAATCGGGTTTGCGCAATCTGATTCACCTTAGTGTTGCTGCGATGCAACTTGCGACTGGTTTGAGGGTTGGGCTATCATGCGCTGCTGATATGCGATGCCAGAAGCGGAAACGTTTGTGTGCCTGAGCGCGAAACATACTCCACCAGCTATGAGTATCAGCACCGCGCTCAGAGCGGTGAGCAAAGTGGATGTGCCTGAAGCTGTGAAGCCGCCTACGATTTCAAGGCTGAAAATTAGCAGTAGTGCTCCGAAGATTATACCTCTAATCCCGGCCTCTGATAGCAATCGCTTCGTTGTCAGCGAGTAGCAGTGTATGGCGCCTAAGGAGCAGATTAAGATGATCGCGAAGAATGCGATGAAAACTGTGCTGAAACTGGTTGGCAGTGTAATCGGGTAAAGATTAGCGATTGGAATCGTCAAAAGATTCATCACTAGACTGACAACGCCGCCTATAACAAAGAGAATCGCGGCTAGATCGACGAACCCTTGTTTTAATGGTGAGATATTGGTCATACTTCAAACCTGACTGATTCAGCCTCTTCCGTAAGAACTAAGGATAGTTCCACTTTGTGGAACATTGTGAGGATCGGTAGAATTTTTTCGTCGAATTCCCTCCTGAATCGGCCCTGCATAGGTTCGCATATGGTGCTGTGGCTTAACGTAATATGATGGTGCGGACAAGGTGTGATGTTTAGAGAAGGTATGCTTGAAGACGCGCATTGGCGTCATAATGTACCAAACTAGTACGAGTAAGGGACAGGAACTCGTAGCTCAGAGGATGGTACGTTACTTCAGGAGACTTGGGAACGAAGCGTACCTTATTGCGAGTGTGTATCATGATGGAAAAGAAATTATCAGTGAGAGCTCAATTGGGGAGAAGGAGTACATTCTTACAGAAGACGAAGAATTGGGCATTCCAATTATTCGTGTAGGCAGCTTAACTTCTAGATATCCTCCTCGCCGTGTGCTCTTCAAAGACTCAATTCATGCTCTCGAAAGAATCGTGAACGACTTCAGACTCAACGTCTTGATTACCCACAGCACTCTTTGGAACGGGCCTGAAGACGCTGCAAAGTTCGTTGAGTGGAGACGTAATATCAAAGCGTTAGGCGGATATCAGGATCCACTGATATTTTGTCATATGTCACATTTCCAAGAACCTTCTCCAAGGAGATACGCGTTGATTGAACGTTCCTTCAGAATCGCATGGAACAAAGTTTCTCTCCAAACTATACTTCGTGTTGCCAATCTGATTCTCGTCGTAACGCCGTACGAGGAGAAGGCGAAAATAGAACTGGGTGCGTCTCGCGAAAAAATTGTGTTATTTCCAGGCGGGATTGACGATTACACGTTCTTGAGTTTCGCTTCCTCCAACCCCGCCGAACTTATGCAACGGTGGCCTATTCCACGTGATACCAAGATAGTTACATATATTGGGACGATCGAGGAACGGAAAAACCCGAAAGGCATCCTCGACGTTGCCGAGAAACTGGCTGATAGAAGAGACATTCATTTTGTCCTGGCCGGAAGAGGAGACTCGAAATATGCTTCGGAAGTGAAACAGAGAGCTGCAACGCTCTCAAACGTCACCTATCTCGGCGAAATCAGTGAAAAGGAGAAAGTGCAACTTATTGAGATATCATATCTCAACATTCTCCTCAGCAGGATGGAGGCTCTCGGCCTTGCCCAACTTGAATTCATGTTTCGAGGAGTACCCATAATCACTTCCGGAATCGGAGGACAATCCTGGATCATTGACAATGGTAAGGAAGGTATTCACGTTAACGGCCCTGATGACACGGAGGGAGCTGCACGCGCCATAGTTGAACTTGTAGACAATGGTTCGAAGCGCAACAAACTCTCGATCAACGCCAAGAAGAAAGCCGAACCCTTCACTCTCACAGAACTAATTCAAAAATTGGACTCAAGCATTAGCAAAGAGATGGAAAAGGAAACAGGCCTAGCTGATTTACCATCAGAAGTACGGGTTACTCTCGAAGAACCAGAAGTAATCCTACGAACGTATTCCCATGGAACACGAAAGGTCGCCGCCACAACCAAAAGACTATTCATTCAAACGGGACGACTCTCAAGAAACACCATCGAAATACCACACACAAAAATAACGTCTATTCAACATAGTAGACAGTACAGTTGGAAAGTCCTCCTAATCGGAGCGATCCTTTCGCTGCTCATGTTCACTCAGCATTATGTTTCACCGATCATCTCAAGAACGATAACGTCAAAGATCACTTCGACTCTAACCAATCTATCACCCCCAATCCTAAACATGAATTGGCCATACATCCTCTCAACGATTTGGATACTGCCAATATTCGTGGCAGTTGTCATTTTCCTAACCACCGGTCGAACAGGATACGGATTGCAGGGAGCGACACAAAAGCCGGTCTACTTACCTCGACCGTTCAAGGACGCCATCATGTTCATTCGTGATATGCAGAAAGGAGATCAGTCTGATGCGAAGGTTGACGTACCCGATAGCATAGAAGAACAAGCAGTCGAATAATTATCTCCAATCGCAAATAAACCGGTTTTCTACCAAATACAGCTCACTTCTACCAGGTGGAACTACGCTTAACAGCGCTGAGCCTGAACGTGAAGCTTGGAGTGTTGAAAGAATGATTTCAAATCGGTTGCGGTTGAAACGAAGTATGCCACTAATTGTGCTGCTTGTCTCAGTTGTGGCACTAATGCCTTCAGTTAGTTATGCGACAAATGCATCGGCCCTCAGTGCGCAGTGGGTCAAGTATTCTGGTAATCCGGTGCTAAGTCCCACAGCTGGGAGTTGGGATGCAAATTATGTGATGAGTCCAAGAGTCCTTAATGTTAGTTCTGGATACGCGATGTGGTACGATGGCGGTAGTGCCGGAATTGCAGCTATCGGTTTTGCAAATTCGACGGATGGAATCAATTGGGAAAAAGACCCTCAACCGGTACTGTCACCTGGCCCGCAGGGAGCCTGGGATAGCGGTCAGGTCGCACTAGGTTCGGTTATCTGGAACGGTACGCTTTTCCTGATGTGGTATGGTGGCAGTAATACTACGACCAATAGTAATGGAGCGGTTGGTTTCGCGACGTCGAAGGACGGAATCTCATGGGTCAAATATTCAGGCAATCCGGTTCTTACACGGAGTGTCTTTAGTTTGGATCAAAGTTACATGGCTACTCCGTACGTCGTCAAGCTTCAACTTTACTACTATATGTGGTACACTGGCAGAAATACGACCTACCCACAACCCAATCCGACCGCTAGAATCCTTGCCGCAACCTCATACGATGGAATCACTTGGACGAAGATGCCAATGCCGACAATGACACCTTCCTCGGATCCGGAAGCTTGGGACTCAGGCGCTGTATATTCACCCTCAGCAAATTACGCCAACACGAACTTTGGTCTTTGGTATACTGGTACGAATCAGAGCTACATGATGCCACAGATTGGGTTCGCGAACTCCCCTGATGGTGAGAAGTGGACACAGCTGTCAGATCAACCAATTCTCGGTCTCGGTGCGCCCGGCAGTTGGGATTCGGCAGGCGTTGAACAACCAAGCGTGATAATGACCGGAAACGGGCTAATGATGTACTATGATGGGTTCAGCAACACAACCGCTGCAAGGATAGGGCTGGCTTTCGGATCACAAAATTTCGAAATTCTCGCCTTCCCACCTCCAAGCTTCGACACGGCAATCGGTCCATACGCACCCGCAACAGCCGATTCATTCACTTCCAAAAACATTCCAAGAAATCTCGCAGATGGGGCTCGCTCTTCCTGAGCCTCATCTCAACAACGTACCATTCATTCCATTTTTTATCAAGTCGAGTACAGCTCTTCCCTGAGACCGAGCGAATAGACTTCGCGTCAAGAAACTCGACTGAAAACGTGGCTCAGGAGCTGACGTTACTTGCCAGGTATAACTTTCCGTGAGAAACTCATCTTTCTAATCCTATCGTTATTAGTTGTGTTGACGTCATGGTACGTTCTTAGATCTTGGATCCTGACAACAGAACTCCTGAATCTAGACGCGGTCCACTTTATTGATGTCGTATTTGTGTCTGGAGCTGGCGTCGTCCTCGTATTTTTTCTAACGAGATGGATGAGTCGCCCCCTCGCCTCATATGTTGGACCAACGGAGAGTAATGCTGTCAAATTATTATTCGAACTCGCAGGTTTGGCAGCGATTCTACTTCTCATTTTTTCAGTAACAGGTGTCAGCTTGGTCAATACTCTAGTTGGAATTGGATTCTTCGGTATCGTTTTTGGTTTAGCCGCTCAATCTGTTTTGGGGAATCTTTTCTCTGGGATAATGCTCCTCGTCTCTAGACCATTCCATATCGGCGATCGAGTAGCATTGATCACGTGGCAGTACGGGAAATTCCCACCATCCCTTCCTCACGGATGGCTTGAACCGAGCTACACTGGAATAGTCAAGGGGATCGCGTTAACCTACACTAAGATGTCTACGGATTCAAATGTCATGCTGAAGATTCCGAACGCGTTAGTCACGCAATCGCTCATTATGAATCTTAGTCACGGTCGGCAAGGGAACGTTGGGACTCAGTTCGAGGTTCCAATCCGAATCGATCCGGATCAACTCCACAAGAACATAGGCCGATCACTATCAAAACTCGCAGGTTTCCTAGGAGAAGAACAAAGCTTCGAGGTTATCGACATGTCTCCAACGGGATATCTTGTAGCAATCTCATACCGAACAGAAAAGGGTAGTGAGAGGAACATGAAGTCCCTGTTGTTAAAGGGGATACGACTGGCTCTACTGGACTCCAGCAAGAACGAGGGCGCTTAGTATCAATGAATGATGGTGAGTGTGCGTGAAGTATGCTCCAGCCCTAGTAAATAATAAGTGGAGAGGACTCTATGTTTCTACCAGGAAGAAGACCTCTATGGGACGACAATCGAGCTCCAAGAAAAAGAGGCGTCTAAACTGTAGCGTTAAGATCAGCTCTGAAATGTATGAACGGTTAGTTAGCCTGCAAGGTTTTCTGCAGTTGAAGGAAAGACGGAAGCGCAGTATGGATGAGTTGATCGAATTCGTGTTGTCGTTCGTCCCAAGCTTGGAAATTGATTCGGACGAGAACTACTACGTTCTTCAAAATAAGGCAACAAAGCGAACCTAGTGAAGCCTAGTGGTGCCCACTGCTTTAGCAAACGACTGATAGAGAAATTCTACAAAGTAGCATTTAAGAAATATTTGCCACATTTTCTATGCAGACTTAACGGTTGCGCACGGTGAATGTTTGTTGAGGCAGGAAGAATATTGGTGAGTGACGAGTTGACACCTGATGGATTCGAGGTTTTCACTTGCGAGTTCTGTGGGTTTGGATACGAAGATCTCGAAACAGCTGAAGAATGCGAAGAATGTTGCGGGGCTCATGGATTCGCTTCCGCTGAGATCAGAAGCAAATCCGTCCGTACGCCAAAGATCGAACTCGTCCCAATAATATAACAACGAAACGCTCAACCTGGGTTCGAGAAAAGGATCAAATAAAAAGCAGGTACCTATGAGTTATACGTGGTAGTGTGTATGAAGCTTGAGGCTATTTTCTCAGACTATGACGGCACGCTCTGCCCTCTAGAACTGCGGCGTGAAGATGCGCTCATAGCTCCCAGACTGATGCGACTCATCACAAAAGCGAGCAAACGTATCCAAATCGGAGTCGTAACCACCAAGGATCTTGATTTCATCAAGGACCGAGTGCCGTTTGCGCAAGGAATCGCAGCAACATGCGGCTTAGAGATAGTAGTAGGAGACACGATCATCATGGATGAACGGATCCAAGCATCGAACGGAAAGATCGAGAAAGCCTACAAGGAAATCTTAACGAAAATTCTTCAGAGCCGCGACAATGTAATGCTTGAAAGAAAGGAAACCGATGAAGGTCGACTTATGGCATTCTGTATTGATTGGAGACTTGCACGAGATTGGGCTCAAGCCAAGAAAAATGCTGCACCCCTGCTAAGTTTCTGTAGTGAACAAGGCTTGTATGTTGACGAGTCGAACATTAGCCCCTTCGCTAACGTCTATCCAATGAAAGTTGACAAAGGCGCAGCTCTGGCGACATTACGATCGGAAATGAAAGTAAAAGGCCCGATAATGTATCTGGGCGACTCGGAAGTCGATAATCCCGCGTTCCAACTTGCGGACGTATCTGTCGGTGTCAAGCATCGACGAATCATGCCACCCCTTCAATGCAAATATCGTTTAGAATTCCTTGGACTAGAAAACTTTCTCTCAACCCTAATAGACGCCGACTTTAATTTTCAGGAAGAAATGTTGGAGCATAACATACAGAACTAATCATCGACCGCTCGATCATATCAATTCAAGAAAATTTTCGAACAGTCTTCATCTTCTCGTACACTAGCAGCTTCATTTTATTCCACTTTCTCTACGCCGATGATTCGGTGTGGAAAGAGTGGAGACATGTATTTGTCGCCTCATAACATAGAGAGAGGAAGAGGTGAGTTGCATGATGAGAACAATGAACGTCAAAGTCCCAGTGTTCGAATATCCAGCTGTCGCCTACCCATACTATCCATGGTATGCATACTACGCCTACAATCCATGGTACGGATACTATTTCTATCCGTGGTAATCGCTCGGAATCTTGGCTAACCCTCAAAATCCCATTTTCATTTTTCCTTAAACGAATACTTACTCAAGCAGTGGCGATACTTTTCTTTTGAGTTCATGAATCAGCTCAGGGTCTTCACGGAAGTATCTGTCAGCTATGTTCAGCACCTTTATTTTTTCAGGAGCACATTGGAAGTTTTCACGTATGTATTGGCTGTGGATTGGTTCCATGACTATGACGAATTCAGCCCAATCTATAAGCTCCTGACTCAACGCTGTACCTCCTGGTTCCGGCATAATCCCGGCCGATTTGGCCTCCCAACTGCTCTTCCACCCATTGAAGAGTTTCTCTGCGGTTGGGCTCCGTTGGAGGTTAGCAGTACAAACAAAGAGAACCCTGCGCAAAACAATCACCAGAATATCCAGTTCATACTATTCGATCTACGTAAAGTATTCCTGGACGTCTTCAATCATACGTCCGCTTTTTGAAGGTATATGTCCGAGGAATCAAATTCAAACATGCGACTTAGTTTTCGTACTGTCTTCAGGATACCGAAAGTTATGTTGTGGAGGAAGTTGTTGAGTTGGTGACAGTTATCGTGGCGTTCCCCACTGTAGTGGTGGTTACGGTTGATTGCGTTATAGTCATGTTGGCTTCCGTAGCGGTCACCGTCTGTGTGATCGTTGAGTTTGCAACTGTTTGAGTTACGGTGACTGTCTGATTTGATTGGGGTTGGGTCACTGTTACTGTGACAACTTGTGCCGAAGGAGCGGAGGGTAAGGATTGACTGGTGAGTTGACTAGTCGTTACATTATTCAGAGCTTGTATTGCGACCGTCGTTAGGCTGTTGTTAGCTGGGGATGTTGTCGCGTTTTGAAGTCCCATAGAGTTCTGAGTCGAAGTCGCATTTCCCATCGTGGAAAAGAACTCGTTAGAGTATTGGGTTAGGGTCGCGTTGTTGTTCGGCATCTGTATGGCGACCGTTGTTACATTGTTGACTGATGATGCGATTAAATTCTGAAGTACCGTGGAATTCTGAGCCAGCATTGCGGAGGATATGGTTTCGTTGGTGGCTTGGACAATTGTCATGTCGTTCAGAGTCTGCGTGGCGTTCGCCTCGATGTTATTGCTGACTGTAAGTGGTGTGTATGATGCGTTTGATCCATTTGGATTCATTGTCGCATTACCAATCATGTTGCTCCCTTGTTCGTCGTTCATTGTGATGTCACCATTGAGCGCTAGAAAGAATTGTGTCGTTAGTCTGCACGAGGGCGCGGGAAAGGTCAGCGTGTTTCCCTGGATGGTACCGTCCAGAACAAGTTGATGATCATCAACATTCGAACTTGTGGTGGCTACGATCGAGATCACGCCGTCTTGGGTAGCGTTGCCTTGGCCGTTGAACACCGTATAGCTTAGAGATCCGATTTGGAGGGAACCCGTCAGGTTTTGGATACTGAATTCGCTATCCCCAGTTCGTTGAACTCCGCCAGCCAGATTGAGCGTTGCTGATGTTGCTGTGCCGTTCCCAGTATCGAACGGAATTGCCTGTCCTGTCAGGCTAATTGTTGTTGTTCCTAGTTGGCTTTGTTGATCAGCCAAACTAATGGTGGGTAATAGGGAAAACAAGGAGGCAAGAAGGAGCAAAAGTACGACAGCATATTTCGCTTTCAGAGAAGAGTTCATGTCTTACACTTTTGTGGGTTTTCTCCGATTGTGTGCGGCAGTATATCAACGTTCGCAACGTGACACGTGCCTGTTCCGTCTACGCGTCCGACGACAACCGTTCTATTCGACCCACCGGTCTAGCCTTATCGCTGATGTAATTTTCTGGTCAACTATTGCTTTCACGATTTCAATCGGTATCGTATACCTCAACGTGGAGAAGTAACATGATAGCAGTGTGAACATTCAGACCGGTGGCGGGGATTCAACTAAAACTAATGAAGAAAGGTATTCCAGTCTCGGCGGGGATGACTGGATGGTCGTTGGAAGTGTTTGTTGTTAGGGATGTTGGAAGATTGTTTAGCTGCCGTTCACGAACGTTACTGTGTTCATCATTGCGCTTGTAACTTCTCCGGTAAAGCCTGGGTCCATGAGGAAACCTTTGACTACCTGATTGTTCCAAACCACTGATCCTGCACCGAAGGCAAGAGTTGGGCTTCCGATCCAAATGTATGGAGCATCATTGTAAACCTGTGCTTGGGCCGAGGTGCACAAGTTCGTTATTGTTGTCACGTCAGCACCATTGAACCAAGAGTTAACACACTGTTGAACGACAGGATTCACGTAGTTTGCGTAATTGCCTGACGGACTGACGTCGTTCACCCAGAATAACCAGGCATCTGCTGGTGTAGGCGCGTTCGGTGCATACGTTGGGAATCCCATCCAAGTGAACTGAGATTCTTGATCGGCGACTGGAATTGAGGATGCTAAAGAGGAGTAGCCGGCTGTGTACGGGATCGCTAATTCACTAGGTGGCAGCACTTGAACGTTAATGTTGATGTTAAGCGCGCTTGAGAGCTGTGCTTGAACTACCTGCGCGGTTGAGATGCAGGGCGCGCATCCGGATACAACGGTGAAAGAGAGAGGGGGTAATGTAGCGACATTAACTCCGGATTCGGTTAGATATTGTTGCGCTAACGTTACGTTGTATGAGTAGGGAGCAAAGTTTCCTAGATTATAAAATTGTGTCTGGGCTTTGTATTCTGGACCCATTAGTGGCGTTAGTGATCCGAAGAAAACTTTCGCGTTGATGTCTGTGAGGTTCAAGGCATGTTGAACGGCTAGTCTGAAGTCAGTATTGTTAGTTGGATAACGTAGGGTATTCATGCCGATGCCGTCGACAATCATCGAGTCGCTCGGCTCTTTGAAGTATGAATATTTATCAGGATTTGCTATCACAAGCGGCCAGTCTTGTGTATAGATAGTAACGATTTGCGCTTGTCCGGTTGAGAGATCCGTATATCGTGCCACATCATCTGGTTTGCCGTAGAATAGTACCGTTGCAACGTGTCCGGGGTCTACGTATGGGTCTGCTTGGATTTGCGCTGGTGTCAGGTTTCTTCCCCAATAAGTTGGGTTCTGTGTATATTTCTCATACGTGCCTATCTGGAAGCCAGTTATCACATACGGTCCAGTCCCTGGAATCGGATGCGTGTTGAAGTAAGTGTTTAGGGCGGTCGGATTGCCGAAGCCTCCGTTTTGAAGTATGTATTGTGTATCTAACTGTAATCCTACGAAGGTCGATAATACTTGAAGCATCCAATGAAACGGAGCGCCTAGATGGAGGACTATCTGGTTTGGCCCGGTTACGTAAATCGGCCAGCTTGAATTCGTCATGATACTCATTAAAGCCGGTGACGGGTTGATCAATCCACTTTGAGTCATCAGCGCGATCGTAGCAGGACCGAAATCGACGTTCGCCATGTTGCCGAACACGGCGTATCCGGTCATAAAGTTCGAAGCATTTCCTGACATGTAATAGAAGTTATACCAATCGCCCCAGACCTGGTAGGCATTGAATGGATCTCCGTTCGAGAAAGTCACATTCTGTCTTAGGTTAAACGTGTAGGTCATTTGATCTGGCGAGATGGTCCAATTGGCGGCAAGCACTGGTTCTATCTGAGTGGTATCGCCATTTTGATACAGTGCAGTTCCGTTTAGTGTGACGAGAGGTTGGAATACGGTATACATCCACCATTGGCTGCCAATAATGTATAGTAAGTTAGGAATCGGATTCAGATCGTATCCGGGCCAAGAGGTCTCATCAATAGTAAGAGTACTTGGAGCGGCTGCTGCTGCGGTACTAGACGCGCTAGGGCTTGTTGTTGAAGATGTCGAAGAGGTAGCAAAATAAACTCCTGCTCCAACTACAGCAATGATAACGACAATTAGCACGGCCGCTTTTGCGGCAGATATAGCCTTCTGATTAGACATAGAGGAAATGGTATGGTTTGTTAACGCACATAAGACTTTGCATACAATAATTAATATTATCAGATATCAGACGCTCAGGTACCTGGAATTTTAATAAGCGATCAATGCCTCCTTTTTGGTTGAGCGAGGATTTATCTCAAAGCATCTGCCAAGTCGGGAAAAGCTTGAGGTTTTCTCACTGAAACTAGAGAATAAAGTAGCATTAATCACAGGTGCTGGGTCTGGAATAGGGAAAGCTGCTGCGCAACTCTTTGCGAAAGAGGGTGCACGGATAGTAGTCGCCGATTTAGACCGTGAAAGAGGGGAAGATACCGCAATGAAGATTCGCGCCGACGGAGGTCAGTCGATCTTCGTCGAAACAGATGTCACAAAGTCCTCACTAGTTGAAGCAACGGTTTCCAAGACTATTTCTGAGTTCGGCAGAGTTGATATTCTCTACAATTCAGCCGGTGTGGACATTTTCGTCATCAATCCAAAAGCTGATGGAACAGTTGTCGGCACACTCGAGGAAGATTGGGACAGACTTCTAGCGATCAATTTGAAGGGCGCATTTTTGTTTGCCAAATATACGCTTCCGCACATGATGAAACAGCGACGTGGTGTCGTAATCAACATGGGCTCAGAGTACGGGATCGTTGGCGGATTGGCTTCAGCGGCATATTGCGCGTCAAAAGGAGGCGTGGTGCTGTTAACAAAGCAGATGGCGCTTGACTATGCTCCTTACAACATAAGAGTGAATTGCATTTGCCCCTGCAACGTGGACACACCCCTCATGGAGAAGGGTCTTGCAACTTCTGAAAACCCTCAGGCAATGAGAAAGACGTGGGAGAAGATCATGCCGTTGCGCAGGTTCTCGAAGCCGGAAGAAATTGCGGCAGGTGCGCTTTATCTCGCATCTGATGATGCTTCATTCGTTACGGGAACAGTACTTTCTATAGACGGTGGAGTAACCGCTGGTGGAACACACACATACTGGCGATCGCCTTAGCACCTTCGTGTTCAGGCATGCTCACGTTCGTAGGCAACTCGATTCTTTATTGGTGTGGGTCGATTAGGGTGGATATTTCGGGTGTTGGACTAGGGGTTTGATTTCTTCGGGGAGACTTGGTTCGTAGAATACGCGGAGGACCCATCGAGTGAGATCTTTCTCCGTCACAATGCCGATCAGTTTTCCGTCTTGCATGATCGGGAGACGTCGTACTCCCAATTTGATCATGGTTTCGAAAGCCCGCCATATTTCAGTGTCCGGAGTTGCTGTTTGAATTGGTGTAGACATTAAGCTGGTGACGGGGAGTGATAGGAGTCGATCTCCACGTATCGCAAATCTGGTTACGTCGCGTTCAGTGATGACACCAATCGGTGTATCGTCACGTGTTATAATTACGCTTCCAATATCGAATTTAATCATCAAGCGCAGCGCTTCCTCGACTTTCGCGTCAGCGTCGATTGTGATGACTTTGGGAGTCATGATTGTTGAGAGAACGTCCTTCTCCTTTCCCAAATCAATCGGTTAGAATCTGTTTGAGGCGCTATTAGAGGTTTCACAATTGTTCATTTCGATGGTGTGTTACACTCCTCTGATTTGTCAAATCAGATAATGTCATGTATTGTCTCGGTCTTCTGCTTGGTGCAGCCTTTCTCTATCTAACATGATTTCCTTCTCAGCATATTTTCTTCCGTACATTCTTTTTATGATAAGAAATCTCCGTGCTCTTTCTCGAAGTCCTTTCTCGAATACCTCGATGACGCCGTCGAAGAGGTCGGTTATGGCTTGAGCGTCAGCTTTCCCGACAATATTGGGGTTGAAGATTCCTAGTATTGTGAACCCGTCGGCTTTGCGTTTGGCGATGAAATCGTAAAGCCACTTTCTTGTTGCTAACCCCTTATGCTCGAGTAGCGCGTCAGAGATCAGATCTAAGATTAGTAGTCGCTTTGATGTTTCCTTTAGTAAGGGTTCCATTGCTTTGCCTAGTGAGATGTTGAGGTCGCTAAGGTTTTCGACGCCTGAAATTTTGAATAAGTTAGGGAAAATCGGCATTTTGTCAGCCATTGGGTTGAATGCGTAGAAGTTGTTCGGGTATCTGCCGATCAGATCTTGTGTTTTGATTACGTCACGGGATACGAAGAAAACGGAGTAGCCTTGAGAGATAGTTGATTGAATTAATTTTCGCATTACCAAGTCCATTTCGTCGCATGGTTCGGATAGGATTAGGACAGAGTAACCTTCTGGAAGTCCGCCTCCAAGGAGTGAGTCGAGTTCGTTAAAACCTGTTAAGATGCTAGATGTGGATGAGACATGTTCGATTGGTTTCTGGCCACTTGTGATCGTTACTTGCTTGTCGCCCAGAGTGGCAGCTGCTTGTTTTCTTCGCTTTCCTAGTACTACTGACGCGGCGAGGAGTACGATAACTATTCCCGCCAATCCGAGTTGGTTCATCGTTAACGATGTGATTTGTGTGGTTGAGGTGGCTAGAGGCGAGGTCTGTGCACTTGTGCTGACTATTTGTAGTGAGGTAGATGTGCTGTTCACGCTGCTGGTTGTAATGCTTCCGGGTTGAACTATTTGTATTTGGAAAGATTTGATTGATTCGGCGACGACGAGGGTGCTCGCGAAGACCCACGCGTGCGCGGTTAGATTCCAACTTTCAGTTGATAGAGGAGCGTGAACGCTGTTAAGGAGAGAGATATTCCAGGTTCTCGGTGTCACGTCAGTTCCCAGCCCCAAGCTGGCCTCTGAAAGAGAACTGGTTGAGTTCATTTGTGATATGTCGACTCTTGCAAGAAGATACTGGGTAGTCCCGCCGCAGGCGATCGAGAGATGCGTGCTGACAGGGATATTCTGTCCTGGTTGCGCGGTGGCTGGGATGTCCATTCCTGAAATCTGAAGCGTACAGAGGCTTGGAGTTTGAGCTTGAGCATGGGGAACGGGAAATGGAAGCATGAAGATGGTTGCAATAGATAGAAGAACTATTGCGATCGTCTTGTGTGAGGCCATCGTCACTTCCAAGTACCTCTGAGGTGGTGGCTTATCTGAACAGATACGGTAAGTAAACTAACCGATTCTGAACTTCGGATTAGAAGGTGTGCGTATACACCGGACGACTTATTCGGTCGGTATTTGCTAAGGGTTTGTGATTCACTGGATGGCGGGAGTTTCTTCGTCGACTAGGTCAAGATTTAGATTAATCGCCATAATTGCCGCGGTTTTCGTGATTGGGATCATTGTCGGAATCTCCGTATACCCTCTAATGAATAGTCCTTCCAACTCGTCTACAACTTCAATCGAAAGTAATGTACTTCAAGTTCAAAGCGTTACTTCTCAATCTGTGGCGCTGAAGCCGCTGAATTCAACGTACAGCGTTGAAATTTTGAGTGTTGCTTTTGATCAGGTTGATGCCCCAACCGGTTTTTCTGATTACCTACTTATGGTAAATGCGTCTTACTTGGGTAACGTGAGTTGGCAGTTGGATACGTCCAATTTTCATCTCACCACAAATGAACTATCAGTCTATAATGCCACTACTGTTTCAGGGGAGAAGAATCCGCTGACTAATACCATACTCGGAAGCGGTCAGCATGTTATTGGGCAAATTACGTTCGCGGTGTTAAACGGTCAGAAGCCTACGACGCTGCAATATTATATGGACCCTTCAGTGGTTGTCGCTGAGACGGACAATATTCCTGAAACGTCAAGTTGGGTTTCGTTGGTTCCTGCTGCGATCGTTAATTATGATAATCCCACTACCTCCAACTTGACCGTAATGGCTTCGATTCGAAACAGTACACAGTACTTTTACTCGAGTGATGTGATCAGCGTGCAGATGACGATCTCCTACCAGCAGTTAAACAATGGCCCGAGTTCGGTAGTGGTCAAGTCGATCACTGAGCAGGATCCCGGATTCACCATTACGAGTACGGATCCATCGGTTCCGGTTGAGATCCACGGCAACAATCAGCAAGTAACCATAACTCTAACCATCCGACCCCCAAACTCGAGCTATACTGGCGGCATTCACATTGGTGTAGGAATTACTAACTAACTTTAGTTATGTGATGAAACGGGACGATTGGAGAACCTGGGTTCATTGGTCGACGTCGATTAGTGCGTAAGGAATAGCGTTAGGTAAAGGTATGAAGCTGTATGGCTTCAGTTGCCCACTTCCTAACTCTGCTAGGTAGTGAACTGCGTATAGGTCAACGGTTGAGATGTACGATTTCTTGCTGAGATTGAATATGAAGTAGGCGTCTCCGTCCATTATGTCCTTTCCGTCAAAGATGTGTCCGAGACCCATAACGTGACCAAACTCGTGAAGCATTACCCTGTAAAGAACCTCGCTCGATGTTTCGTTGTCTGGAACATTTGTTAGAGCCGAGAGTACTGAAATAGTGAATTTGCTTCCGTCGAAACCTGTTACCGCTAATTCAGACGAAGCGTGCTCGATTGCTGCTACTTGCTGTGAGTGAACTGGGCTGAAGATTACTGTAACCATTGGGGTTGCAGTGTTTTCGTTCTCGTAGAACACGTAGCTGTTGGTCGTGCTGCTACTTGTCTCAACGCTTTGAATGCAGGCGACAGTCGGGTTTGTGGTACACCTGTTTGGTAAGCTGTAGGTCTCGTTTGGATAATATTTCTGAATAAATGCTTCCTGTTGAGTATTCCATTCATTCATAGCGCGAATAACTGACGCACGTGCCCAGTCTGATCCACCAACCATGCGAACGCTAAGGTAGTCCTGCTGGGTATGCCACATTGTCGGCGCAGCGCTCGTTACCTGCGACCCATTCACGTGAGGCGTCACTAAGGTTCCGGCTTGAACTACCGCTAAGAGTAAGACGAGCCCAGTCAGAATTGTTCTCGCGCTCTTGGCGGGCATGAGTCATCGAGAACATCGAACCGCCTCCGTGCGACATGGGACTCGTGTGACTGACCAAAATCATGCAGAGTGACAATTTGACCCCACTCTAACCTACGATGACCAATTGGAGCTTACCTGAACTTCACAAACATTTGATCAGCCAGAAATGAAGCTCTTAGTGCTGAAACTGTCACCAACCTTCGATTTTTTGGGTGACATAATGGTCGCCAAGGAAGAATTCTGATCACTGTTTCGAGCACCATTAAGTAGCCTTGTGCCATGTTTTAGCTAAATCCCGTGCATCCAAGTGAAACTAAGCTTATTGTGAAGGTTGTTACATGCTTAGACGAGTATTCCTGCTTCTTTTTCGTGTTTTAAGCATGCAAAGCTTTTGTGCCTGAGTAGCCTGTTTTGGTCTCAAACCGCGTTAATTTGGATACGGAAGCTGTTTGTGAAGCTTATGTCGAGTCAGCAAGGATACTCAGCAGACCAAATTCAGGTCTTGGAGGGCTTGGAGGGTGTTCGAAAACGCCCGGCCATGTATATTGGCAGCACAGATGCTCGAGGTCTCCATCACCTCGTGTTCGAAGTAGTCGATAACTCAATCGACGAAGCTCTTGCAGGTTTCTGCAAGAACATCACGGTCACCCTGAACAAAGATGATACGGTCACAGTTGTGGATGATGGGCGCGGGATTCCGGTGGAAGTCCATGCGCAGACAGGTAAATCTGCACTTGAAGTCGTTATGACGATGCTTCATGCAGGTGGCAAGTTTGATCATAAGACATACAGCGTCTCGGGTGGCTTACATGGAATCGGCGTTTCTGCAGTCAATGCTTTGAGCGAATGGCTAGAGGTTGAAGTGCGCATTGAGAGCGGAACCTTCAAGCAACGATATGAGCGTGGAGTACCCGTTGCTCCCGTAAAACAGATTGGTCCACCATCAGCGCATGGAACAACTGTAACCTTCAAACCAGATCCTCAAATTTTTGAGGAAACAAAATTCGATTACAGGATAATAGCGGCCCGACTCCGGGAATTAGCTTTCTTAACCAGCGACCTTACGATCATACTTACGGACGATCGGCCGATTCCGCCGAAATCACATTCCTTCAGGTATGACGGAGGATTACGTGAGTTCGTAAAGTACCTGAACGAATCCAAAAATGCACTTCACGATGACGTCGTCTACGTGTCCGGATCAAAGGGTGACGTTCAGGTAGCATTCGCATTTCAGTATACAGGCGACTATTCTTGGAGTATCCACACATTCGCCAACAACATCAACACACGAGAAGGTGGTACGCATCTTGTCGGTTTGAAGACCGCGCTTACTCGAGCCATCAACGAATACGCGATTGGTCATAGTTTGATAGACGAGGAGAAACTGAAGATTCAAGGTGACGACGTACGCGAGGGATTAACCGCTGTTCTGAGTATCCGCTTGCCCAACCCCCAGTTCGAAGGACAAACGAAAACCAGATTGGGCAATAGTGAAATTCGCGGAATGGTTGAATCAATCCTCTACGATGGCCTCAAAACTCACTTTTCAGAAAATCCTGCTGTTGCGAAGATAATCGTTCAGCGAACATCCGAAGCAGCACAGGCTCGGTTGGCTGCGAAGGAGGCGAAGGAACTTGTTCGAAAGAAAGGCGCATTCGAAGGCGTAACGCTTCCAGGAAAACTTGCCGACTGTCAAGCTCACGACCTTGAGCAAACCGAACTATTCATCGTTGAAGGCGACTCTGCAGGAGGGAGCGCTAAGCAGGCAAGGGATCGGCGAACTCAAGCAATTCTCCCATTACGAGGTAAAATATTGAATGTGGAAAAACACGGATTCAACAGGGTTTTGGATAACAATGAGATCCGAGCCTTGGTGACAGCGATAGGAACAGGAATTGGTGATGATATCGATCTGAGTAGGTTGCGCTATGGCAAGATTATTCTGTTAACGGATGCTGATGTCGACGGCGCCCACATCCGCACGTTGCTTCTCACGTTCTTGTATAGACATATGCCGCAACTCATCGAAGGAGGCCGGATTTTCATCGCTCAACCTCCACTCTACCGAATTCGGAAAGGCGATCGAATATTCAACGTTATGAGCGAAAAGGAACGCAAGACCATAGTGGAAGTGGAACTGAAAGGGAAACCGGACGTGGTTCAAAGGTTCAAGGGTCTCGGAGAGATGAACCCCCGAGAGTTATGGGATACTACTATGAACCCCCTAACCCGGTCTTTACTGAGCGTCGGTGTGGATGACGCCGCCGAGGCCGACAAGGTCTTCTCAACTTTGATGGGCGACATAGTAGAGCCGCGTCGTAAGTTCATTCAGGAAAACGCTGACGAAGTAGACTGGTTGGATATTTAGAGGCCGCTCTTATTGGGAATCGCACCCACTGCCGAACGCATTAGACCGGTCGCTATCGAGACCGAGATGCGCAAATCGTACATCAAATACGCTATGAGTGTAATAGTCGGACGAGCGCTTCCAGACGTTCGTGATGGACTGAAACCAGTTCAACGCCGCATACTCTTCGCCATGCAAGGCCTCGGCCTCGCCTCTAAAACTCAGCACAGGAAATCTGCGAGAGTCGTAGGAGAGGTTCTAGGAAAATACCATCCCCACGGTGACATGTCCGTCTATGACGCCCTAGTCAGGATGGCTCAGGACTTCTCGATGCGCTATCCTCTGATTGATGGCCAGGGAAAC
>Ga0074044_10001781_pt1 | contig 19163 bp, 17 predicted proteins | sample BogForMeECP23OM1_FD_94443 | JGI IMG/M metagenome (GOLD analysis project Ga0074044, IMG submission 94443) | Bog forest soil microbial communities from Calvert Island, British Columbia, Canada - Bog Forest MetaG ECP23OM1 | ecosystem: Environmental > Terrestrial > Soil > Wetlands ...
CGGCTCCCGCCGCTGCCTGTTCGACGGCAGCCCGCAACGCGTGGATATCCCGGTTTATGATTGGGACCGTCTTGCGCCCGGCCACAAGGTGAGCGGCCCGGCCCTCATCGACGACAAGACCACAACGGTGTTGGTGATACCCGGGTTCACCTGCGAGGTCGATTCCTATCGCAACTTGGTGCTGCGGCCCCGGTAGGCGCGATCGCGACGCGATTCACTTCGATAGGATATTGCGCAGCCGGTCAGTGACGGCTTCGGGCGTCGCGTACATCTCGGCGATCAGCTTCTCCATGTCCTTGCCTGAGGTTGGTTCGAGATCCTCGCCGGTAAGTCTGACGACCTCGGCACGCAGGTCCGCATCCTCCAAGGCCTGCGCGAACGCCTTGCGCAGCTCGGCTGCGCGCGCGGGTTCCGTGCCCGGTGGCGCGAAGAAAGGCTTGTTCAGCGCGAGCGGTCCGAGCAGCAAGGCAAGCATCTGCCGGTCGGCTGTGTCCTTGACCAGATCCATGACGAGTGGCGCATCGGGAACACTTGGATTTTTCGACAGCGCCAGCTGGAGCAGGACGTTGATCTTGCGGTCTTGAACCAAATCGGGAGCGGTGGTCTTGAGGCTCGACCAACTCCAGCCACAGCGGCCGTCCACCTCGGCGCGCTCGATCGCCAAGATCGTTTCCTTGGTGCCTTGATAGCCGGTGACGAGCTTGAACTTGGTGTGCAGAATTTCGTTGAGGACGATCGGATAGATGTCCGGTGATGAGCCGGCACCGGTGCCTGCGACCGTCATCTGCTGTTCCATGGCATCCTGAATAGTCTTGAACCGAGACGGGCCCCAGGAAATGCACAGACTCACATCTTTGTTCATGGCGCCGAGAGTGACGAAAGTCGTCATTTGATAAGAGGCTTGGCGCTTGCCGATCAGCGGCTCGATAATCGGGCTCGGCGGGACGATGCCGATCACGGTTCCGTCCTTCGGCGCGATGGAATTCATGTAGTCGATCATGCGGATGCCGCCGGCGCCCGGCATGAGCTGTGGCACGATGGTGGGATTTCCGGGCAGATACTTCCCCAGATAATGCGCGATAATGCGGGCGCCGATGTCGATTCCCCCACCGGCGGTCCCGGCGATGAGAATCTGGACCTGCTTGCCGCGAAAGAATTCGCTCTGAGCGGCAGCCGGCAGTGGCGCGAGCAGAAGACTCCCGGCGACCAGTGCCGCCGAAAGAGCAGAGCACCGACTTGAACGAGGCGATGCCATGGCGAAACTCCGTTGCTCTAGCCCAGCTTGAGTCATGGAACTTGATGTAAATGTATCAAGTTTCTTGAATGGACGACAAACTTCCTATTCCCCACAGACTCTAGATCGGATTGGCTGCGAAATTTTATAGGCCGTTACCAGCGCGTACCACGCCTCCACCTTCGCGACAGCTTGCAAGGGTTGGTCTTGGTGCAGCGCCCGCGCGCCGCGGCCGCAGGCTCAATATCTGTCGTTTACCGCTCGGTATTTTTGCACTATCGAGGAGGCGATGCGCATGGCGGCATCGATCCGATCGCGCACGCCGCATTCCGACATAGCCTTCGGACGTTGGTTTCGACGATGCTATCCACCATTAAATCGAACAACCTCCCGAGCTGCCCATGACCCAACAGCGACTAACGATCGCTACCGCCGATTACGATCATGTCCGCGAGTTTCGACTGGGATCGGTTCGAGCCGAAGGCATCGACGTGACGTGGCTCGTCATGGACTTCCATGAGATTTTTGCGCGTTTCATCGCCAATCGGGAGTGGGACGTGACCGAGCTGTCCTTGGCGAAATTCGTCGCCGAGGCAACCCGACCGGACGCCGACATCATCGGACTGCCGGTCTTCGTGCGACGGGCATTTCGCTTCGGATTCATCTTCGTGAACCGCACCAAAGGTATCAGGGAGCCGAAGGATCTTCGCGGCAAGCGGATCGGCATTCCGGAATGGGCACAGACGGCGACGGTTTATATTCGCGGTTGGCTGCAGCACGATGTCGGGATTCCCTTGACCCAGGTCGACTGGTACCAAGCCGGAACTGACGTGGTCGGTCGCAACGAGCTGGTCGAAATGCACCTGCCGGCAGGCATTCGCCTCACGCGCGTCACGGATCGGACCTTGAGTGAGATGCTGGCGTCCGGGGAACTTGATTGCGTCTTCGCTGCGACGCCGCCGAAGGCCTTCGGACGGCACGCCGACGTGGTCCGCCTGTTTCCGGACGTCCGCCAGATGGACGAGAGCTACTACGCGGCGAAGCGCGTATACCCGATCATGCACATCATCGCGATGCGCAAGGCGATCCTGCACCAGGACCCGTGGATCGCGCGCAATCTTTACATCGCATTCGATAAAGCAAAGCAACGCAGCATGGACCGTATCCGGCGCGGGCTCGATTATCCTGTGCCGTGGCTCGCCGAGCATGCGGCCTTTGTGGAGCGGGAATTCGGCAGCGACTTCTTCCCCTACGGCATCGAAGAAAACCGGCCGACGCTGGAGCTGTTCCTGCGCTATGCCCATGAGCAAGGCATCGCCCATCGGCCGGTCCGGCCGGAGGATCTGTTTCCGCCGGGGATCATGGTCGCGGCAAAGATCTGAGCGATGGCGTAAGACCAGCGGTGGCCCAATTGATTTTGATCAATGCTCGGGTCATGATCGGCGATCATCTTTATTCGATGCCGCCGCCATCCGCCGGAAATTTGGATGGCGCTGTCATCCGCTGAGAATCAGGTTTGCGCCCCGCCAAACGGGCAACTGGCGGCTTCCATCGCTCGCCGCGAGTTGGTGAGCAATTCGAGGAGTCAATGATGACGAACGACCGAATGCGCAAGATGGCAGCTGTCAATTACTGGGATGAGCTCTTCGCGATGCGCGACCGGCAACGCGAACAACGAAAGAGCGGGCTGCAGGTCATCAAAGAATCCGAGCTTCCGCTCGAGAGCAACCGTCAAGGCCTGATGCGCTGGTACATGCATCCGGCGATCACGGATACCGTGCTTTCCACCCTGTGCTTCTTTCAGCAGGTGATCCCGCCCGGAAGCCGCTCCGGCAGGTTGAAGTTTCAAGGCGGGCAGGTCGTGCTGATTCTCGAAGGCAGCGGATATACCATGCTCGATGGCGTCAAGCACGCGTGGGAGGCGGGCGACATCCTCAATCTGCCGGCGCGGAGCAACGGCATCGTCGTCCAGCACTTCAATACCGATCCTGCGAAGCCGGCGAAGTTCGTGGCCGCCGAACCAAACTGGTTCGCGTGCGTCGGCGTCGATCGAGGCTGCGGTTTCGAGCAGATCGAGGAATCTCCCGATTACCGCAGGCCGCAGTGATGGACCTCCGTATTCGTCACGCGGTGGCCGTCATGGACCCGACAAATCGAGTCGATTCGGTCGCGTCAATGCTCGCGCGTGTGAGTGATGCATTGCAAAGCGAACCCGAGTCCGAAACCAAGGGAGCCGAGAGCAATGGCTGAAGGGGAAAGAACGCGCGAGCGCGAGCGCGCGCCGCTCAAGGACAATCCCTACGAGCGGGTCATGAAATGGCGCAAGGAATTGGCCGACCGCAACCGAACTGGTCAGGTGGTGATCAAGCCGGCGGACCGGGAGGTGTTCGTGTCGCGCCAGGGACGGCTGCACTATTTTCTCAACCCGTTCGTGTTCAAGGAAACGCCGCTGCAAACCTGGCTGGTCTTCAAGCATGAGGTTCGCACCAAATCCGGAAAGCATCGCCACCAGGGCGGGGTCATCATCTATGTGATCGAGGGCAAGGGATATTCGGTCGTCGAAGGCGAGCGGATCGATTGGGAGAAGGGCGACCTCATGCTGCTGCCGATGCGGCCGGGCGGCGTTGAGCACCAGCACTTCAACCTGCAGCCCGGCAGCCCGGCGCTTTGGATCGCGTTCATCTCGATTCCGATCATCGAGCACATCGCCTCGGAAATGGAGCAGGTAGAGGTCTCCCCGGAATTCCAGAACTAGAGCATGTTCAGTTTCGATGGAAACTGATCATGCTCTGGATTCTTTGTTTGGTCGCATTTTCTACGGAAAACCGGTATCCACTTCTCCTGAAAATGCTCCATTGGTGCGTGCGCGTAGACTGATGAGTCGGTATTGGGGCCGGAACTTGGCACGTGTGGATAGGGTAGGCGAGGGCAACGCATTGTCGATGTCATTCGGTTTCTCAAGCCATAACCTGGTCGGGGAATGGCGCTCGGCGTTCGATCAGCCAGCCGCCCATACCGGGGCACTGAGCGAGGCTCGAAACAATGAGAATTGGCGGCCGCGCATGACGAGATTTCTCCAATTGCTCCTGATCGGGCTGCTTGCCGCGCTGGGCGCAGTCCCGACTGCGGCACAAAATTATCCTGGCAAGGCGATCAGGGTCATCGTGTCGACGTCGCCGGGCGGCGTCACCGATATCGCGGCTCGCATCCTCGGCGCCCATATCACGGCCAAGACCGGACAGCCCGTCGTCATCGACAACCGCCCCGGCGCGAGCGGGAACATCGCCATGGAGGCAGTGGCAAGAGCCGCGCCCGACGGCTATACGCTCGGCTTCGCCAATACCGGCAACATCACGATCAATCCCTACCTGTTCGCGCATATGCCGTTCGATCCGCTGACCGACCTGGTGCCGGTCGGCCCGGTCGGCACGGTTCCGCTGTTCCTGGTGATCAACAGCAAGGTGCCGGCCACGACGCTGCAGGAATTCATCGCCTATGCGAAAGCGAATCCCGACACCGTCAATTATGCGGGCGCGGGCGCCGGCACGACGCCGGATCTGGCAGGCCTCGAGTTCAACCGGCGCGCCGGGCTCAAACTCGTGATGGTGCCGTTTAAAGGCACCGGGCCCGCCACCACGGCGGTGATCGCCGGCGACGTGCAGGTCACGTTCGTCTCCATGGGACCGCATATCAGCTTCGTGCGCGACGGCACGTTGCGCGTGCTCGCAGCCGCCACGCCCAAGCGCGAGCCTTATATGCCGGACACGCCGACCTTCGCGGAGCTGGGATTTCCCGACTTCGAGACCTCGACCTGGTTCTCGCTGTTCGCGCCGCGCGGCACGCCCAAAGAGATCGTCGAGCAGCTCAACCTCTATACCCGCACCGTGCATGACGATCCGGACGACAACCGGCGACTCGAGACGAACTTCGTCGATCCGCTGGTCATGACGGCGCCGGAATTCGCCGCGCTGGTCAAGGCCGAGGCGGTCAAATGGGAGCGCATCGTGCGGGACACCGGCGCCAAGATCGAGTGAGCCTAGGCGACTTCCAGCGGACAACCCCGGCCGCCGGTCCGGCGGGATCGAGCTTCAGGATAGCCAGGTGATCGTGATCCTGGACAACAAACGGTGCCATAATGGACGACATTTCCCAACATCATCACGGTGTCCACACTGACGGCGGCCGGATGCACGTGCATGCCAGCGTCGACCATCTGGTCAACGCTGTCGGGGCAAGCGCGCGCCTTGGCATTCGGCTCGACGGTGCCCTGATGCAAAAGCTCGGCGCTGGCGTGGACGACCTCGTGCGCATCGCAACCGAGCGCGGCCGCAGCATATTGACCAGGCTCGACGCCCCGCTCAAAGCCGATCTCGATACCGGCACCGTCCGGCTCGACCGATTCGTGCGGCAGGCCCTCAAGGCGCATTTGAACGAGTCGGTCGAGATCGAAAGCGCGCAGGCACAACCGGTGAAGCGCATCGAGCTCATGCCCGCCGTCGACGTCTCGATGGCGCATGATCTCGTGCCGCACCTGAAGAAGGTCCTGGTCGAGAGCAAGAGCCCGGCCAGCATGGGTGCGGTGCTCTACATCCCATTCCCCAATTCCCAAGCCGGCACCACCTACGAAATCCACAAGGTTGCCGACATGCCGGGCTATGTGGACGACGCGACGGAGATCGTCCTCAACTACCACGACTCGCATCTTCCCGAGGGCGCCTTCGACATCACCTTCGAGGATGTCGGGGGCTTGGGAAAGCAGATCAAGCTTATTCGCGAGCTGGTCCAGCTCCCGCTCAAATACCCGCACGTCTACCGCCATCTCGGGATCAATCCGCCGCGCGGCATCATCCTTTACGGACCGCCCGGCGCCGGCAAGACGCATTTGGCCCGCGCGGTCGCCAATGAGGTCGACGCGCGCTTCTATTACATCAACGGCCCCGACGTGATCGGCACCTATACGGGCGAGACCGAGGCCAATCTGCGCCGCATGTTCAATGAAGCCAGCCACCATTCGCCCGCGATCATCTTCATCGACGAGCTCGACGCGATGGCGCCCAAGCGCGGCGAGACCGGCGCGCATTCGGACACGCGCGCCGTCACCCAGCTGCTCGCGCTGATGGACGGGCTCAAGCGCGTCGACGCCGTCATCGTGATCGGCACCACCAACCGGATCGACGCGGTCGACCCGGCGTTCCGGCGTCCGGGCCGCTTCGACCGCGAGATCTTCATCGGACCGCCCGATGCGGCCGGCCGGCGGGAGATTCTCGAAATCCATACCCGCGAGATGCCGCTCGCGGACGATGCCCAGGATTTTCTCGACGAGATCGCCAAGCGCACGCACGGCTTTCTCGGCGCCGACCTGATGGAATTGTGCCGCGACGCCGGGCTGAGCCGGCTTCGCCGCAGCGCCGGAAATCTGCAGGACCACCGCGCGGCGTTCCGGATTCCACTCGAAGACCTGCGGGTCGAGCGCGAGGACTTCGAGCTGGCGCTGTCGCAGACGCGCCCTTCGGCGCTGCGCGAGACGCTGATCAGCATTCCGGACGTGTCCTGGGACGATATCGGCGGGCTCGGTGCCGTGAAGAAACGCCTGCAGGAGACCGTCGAGCTGCCGCTGCGCAATCCGCAGCTTTTGACCGCGAGCGGATTGCCGCCCCATGTGGGCGCGCTGCTTTACGGGCCACCCGGCACCGGCAAGACGCTGCTCGCCAAGGCGCTCGCCAACGAATGCGGCGTCAACTTCATCTCCGTCGATGGGCCGGAAATCTTCACCAAATGGCTGGGCGAATCCGAGGAAGGCGTGCGGCAGGTGTTCCGGATCGCGCGCCAGGTCGCTCCGACTGTGATCTTCTTCGATCAGCTCGAAGCGATCGCGCCGATCCGCGGCCAGCATAGCGGATCGATGACGACCGACCGCGTGGTGAGCCAGCTGCTGACCGAGCTCGACGGCGTCGAGCAGCTTTCGCGCGTGATCGTCCTGGGCGCGACCAACCGCATCGACCTCATCGATCCGTCGATCCTGCGCCCCGGACGTTTCGGCGTGCACATCGCGGTCGGCCTTCCCGACGTCGAGGCGCGGCGCGACATTCTGCGCATCTGTCTGCGCACCGCCAATACGGCCGGCACACCGGCGCTCAAATCGATTATCGACGCGGTCGCACCGCTGACCGAGGGGTTCTCGGGTGCGAGACTGCGGCAATTGTGCGACGACGCCAAGCGGACCGCGATCAAGCGCACCGGCTTCACCCAAATCGCCGCCCCCACGATCGAAGATCTGCTGCAAGCGATCGAGGCCGAGCGCGCCGAACGAAATGGAGATTCACATGGCTGAGATCGAGTGCGCGCGAGCAGCGAGCGAGAGCGGCCAGCGCTGCAGGACGATCCCTATGAGCTTATAAACAAATACAGTAGTCAATTTCTGCGGTGGCGACGAATTCCGGATAATCCCACAGATCGAACCTGGCGCTGATGGTCTTGCAAGTCACATTCGCGGCTGCTTCGGAAATTAAGAAACGCGCACAGTTCAAAATCGCTACCGGCCTCAATTGAGCGAGTTGACGTGGCGTCGTAGAGCTTGCCGTCGTGCCGTGAGCCCGGAACAATCATTCTGGAATGAGCTGGAGAAGAAAAGCATCCGCAATAAGCTTCGGCAAAACAAACCAAGTCCCCTTTGCGTGGTCGTTATCTTCATTCCAGCGATAGGCCACAACCTCCTGTTCTTTGCTTTCGTTCTTCCAGACTCCTTCGGCAAGAGACCATTTGCCGCCTGGATCAGTATACAAAATTGCAAGCTGCTGTGGTCGAAAGCCACTGTGGTGAAAGTTGCGGAAAAGTCGGAACAAGATTCGACAGGTATGATTGAGAGAGGCGTCCGGGGTCCCTTATTGCAGCGGCGTCATGCTTTGTTGATGGGAAAGACGCGCTCAGCGGCGATCGAAGGCGCGTTCGGATTTGCCTCACGCTCAACGCCACATCACGGAATAGTCGCGCAAGGCAGTAGGATTGCTCCTCGCCGCCCGCACCAATCAATGTTGTCTCGACTGCTGCGATGCACACTCCACTTCCAAAATGGGTCAATCACGGCGGTTTTTGCGGTGTCCGCGGCATGTCCGGTTTGGCCCCGATAGCTGCCGAATCGCTGCATTGCGGCAACCGACGCTGGGGGGCCAGTTGCCTAGAGCGTGTCCAGCAAAAGTGCAAACAGGTTTTGCGTCTGGACACGCGACAAAACAAAAACCCAGTGCAGGATGACGATTCAAAGATAAGTCATCCTGCTCTAGAGCGGTTTCCGGTCGGACTGAATCGGCGCAGCAAGCGCCGTTGCTCTCCTGCCGCCAAATTCCCTGCGAGCAGGGAATTCTGCAGGGAATTTCGCAATTTTCGCCCTTTTTTGCCGCTGGCGCGGTCGGATTCAACAGTAATCCCGGCCAGTTACGGCGAAATTCCCTACGCATGGGAGCAGGGAATTTTTTCCGCCCGAGCAGGGAAATTTTCGCGTGAGCAGGGAATTGCAGGGAATTTGCTGAGCAATGCGGCAGTTGCATAAGGAAGCCAAAAGCCATCGCCCTGGTCGGGTCAATTTGATTGGAATCCGCTCTAGCTTCGCTTGACTGACGGGAGTTGGTGTAAATGTGTCAAGTTTTCGCGCCGCAACATGTCTCGTCGGTCTGAGGCGAAGCCTCGCTAGTATGCAGTGCGCAAGCTGCGTGCGCGGCCGGTTCGGGAAGTTCCGCGATCAGCTCGTAGCATGGCCAAGCAGTTGGCCAGGGCCTAACCTACTGGACGGTCACTCCCGCGCGTTTGATCACGTCAGCCCATTTTGCGATCTCGGCTTTGAGGAAAGGCTCGATGTCGGCGACTGGCATGTCCATAGGTTCGCCTGCCGCCGCGATGATGCGTTCCTTCACCGTCGGATCGGCGAGCGCTTTTTTCACCTCCGCGTGGAGCTTGTCGACGATCGACTGCGGCGTCTTTTTCGGCGCCCACAACCCGAACCACGTGTAGTATACGTAGCCAGGGACTCCGGCTTCCTCTACCGTCGGCACGTCAGGCAATAGTGGCGATCGTTCCCGCCCGGTAACGGCGAGCGCGCGCACATTGCCGCCTTTGATCTGGCCAAGTCCGCTTGCCAGATTATCGATGAACACCGGCACCTGTCCTGAGATGACGTCAGTATAGGCCGGCGCCGCGCCGCGATAGGACACGTGCGTCAAGTTGATGCCGGTCATTAACTTGAATAGCTCCATCGACAAGTGCTGCCCGGTGCCGTTGCCGGCCGAGGCATAGTTGATCTCACCCGGCCGCGATTTCGCGAGTGCGATAAGCTGCTCGATCGAATTCGCCGGAAAATTTTTGCTGACCACGACCACGAATGGAAATTCCGCGAGCATCGCCACAGGTGTGAAGTCGCGGATCGGATCGTAGGGCAGATTAGGAAACAGACTGGGGTTAACCGCCATGCTGGCGTTAAGACCTGTCTGCAGCGTGTAACCGTCCGGCGCAGCATTGGCGGCGACAACGGTACCGGTCACCGAACCGGCGCCGGGCCGGTTTTCGACGACGAACGGTTGGCCGAGCTGCTTGGAAAGCGGATCGGCAATGATGCGGGAGATGATGTCGGTCCCGCCGCCGGCGGTCGTGGCCACGATGATGGTGACCGGCCGCGTCGGGAATTCCTGCGCCGAGAGCGGATTCGAAGCCAAGCCGATGCTCACGAACGCGACGGCGCGTGCTGAAGCGTGAAATCGGTCAAACACGGACGTCCTATCCTGTTTTCGCTTTTTGCGGTGGCCCCACCGTGATTTCGAGTTGAGTTTACGGTTGGGAGCGAAGTGTGTCTATCAAGACCCTACGGCACCTCGTTGCCGGGAGCGGGCGCCGTCCACCACATCAATTCCGGACTCTCCCGAGATTCCCGGCTTCCCAGCGCTTCGGCAGGGCCATAGGCTACCGCTCCGGACATCTCATCGACATCGTCAAGCACTGTCATGATCACCATCGATATCCATGCCCATTTCGTCGATCGCCATTACCTCGACGAGCTCACGCGGGTGATGCGGCTCGATACCGAGCTGACGGCCGACGGCAAGACGCTGCTGCGCGAGCGCGGCGCCACGATTGCCTGGACCCGGCCGGACATGTTTGCGGTCGAGCATCGGCTCGCCCACATGGCGCACAAGAATATCGACATGCGCGTGCTCTCGGTGAGCACGCCGAACGTCTATCCATGGCCGGTAACGGAGCAGGTGGAGATCGCGCGCCACGTCAACGATGCGCTGTCGCGCTACTGCCGCGCCTACCCGAAAAAGTTCGCAGGGCTCGCCAGCCTGCCTCTGGCCGACGTCGACGCCTCGCTCCGCGAGATCGACCGTGCCGTCCATGAGCTTGGTTTGAAGGGAGTGGCAATCGGATCCAACATCTGCGGCCTGGCGCTCAATGATGCCCGTTTCGAGCCGCTTTGGGCGAAAGTTAATTCCTTGCGCCTTCCGGTCGTTGAACATCCAGTGTTCCCGCGGGACACCTCCGACATGGGCGAATTCGAGCTTCCGCTGCGCGTCGGGCTGATGTTCGACACCACGCTGATGGCGGCACGCATGATCTATGCCGGCATTTTCGAACGCTATCCGGATTTCCCGTTCGTGCTGGCGCATACCGGGGCGGCGCTGATCATGCTGATGGAGCGCCTCGACAACGGCTACCGGCTATTTCCCGACTGCCGCAAATACATTGACAGGCTGCCGAGCGAATATGGCAAACGGCTCTATTACGACAGCTGCGCTTTCGGCCAACAGGCGCTGATGTTTGCGATCGGCGCGGTCGGCGTCGGCCAAATCCTGTTCGGCACCGATGATCCGTTCATCGCTGCCGACACCGCCCATGTGACGCGCTTGCCGGCATCCGATGCCGACAAGGCAGCGATCCTCGGCGGCAATGCCGCGCGCCTATTGGGTCTCGCCTGACGTTGCGGGCTTAACGGGAAAGAATCGGTCGAGCCAGTTGCGCAGAATGAAAGCGACGCGCGGGTCCGGATCGACGAACATGAAATGGTCGACGCCGTCGATCAGATGCAATTCCACAGGCGGCTTCGCCAAGCGCATGAGACTGAACGCCTCCTCGAAATTGCAGACCCGGTCGTTTGCGCTGTGCAAGATGAGGATCGGCCTCGGGGCGATCTTTGCGATCATTTCTTCCGGGCGGAACATGAAAAAGCCGACCGCCGTTTCGGCGGTGAAGTGCATCAGCGAATTGTTCGAAGTCAGGTTTAGCTGCAATTCCTTCGGCATTTCAAAAATGTCGAAGCGGTGAACCATCTTCGACGTCCCGGTTTTTTCGCGGTGCCGGATGCCGTCTTGCATCAGCTGGAGAAACTTAGCCCATGATTCGGGCGTGTGCATGCTGCGGATGATGCGCTCGCCGTTGCCGAGGCCGTTTTCCAGGATCACGGCGGCAACCCTGCCGTCCATCCCGGCGGCATAAACGGCAACGCCTGCGCCCAGGCTCGATCCGCACAAGGCGATGCGCGCCGGGTCAACCTCCGGTCGCGACGCCATGTAGCTAACTGCGTTGCGCGCATCGGCCACTTCTTCAAGCGGGATCACGCGGCCGCGCTCGCCGCCGCTTTCGCCGCAACCGCGATAGTCGAATCGCAATGCGACATAGCCCCAGTTCTCGTACTGCTTGCAGATCCATTCCGGTCCGCCGCTCTTGTTCGCCCCAAAGCCGTGCATCATGATGATGGCAGGCCGCCGTTCGCCGGGCTTAAGTCCATCGGGCACATGAACGATGCCGGAAAGCTCCAAGTCGTCCGACGGAAATTTCACGCTGTCCTGCACGCTCATACTCCCGACCTTCCCATCATCCGGCTTGCGCCCGGCCGCCGTCTCGCCCGGCGACAGCCACATTGCGGCGGTGATGCGGCACTGGACCGCCTTCCTTGCATCTATAGGCTGCGGCACGCTTCTCGCGGCGCATAAAGCCGGGTCGGGAGATTTGTGGCAAGCGCGACAACAGCCGCGCCGCCAAAAGGCGAACGGCACCGACAACGGGCAATATAGCGGCGGGGACAAGATATATTGCCGGGCTAATACATGTTGCCTGGCTAACACAGGGGGGACGAACAATGCCCAAGACCAGGATCGGGCTACGCCGGGCGATAATCCCGACACTGCAAGTCACTGCTGTGCTGGCGATGCTGGCCGCCTTCCTATCGTCTCCGGTCAGCAGCGCCCATGCCCAGCAAAGAACCGCATTGCGCGTGGCCTACATTCCGGTCGTCACCTGGCTGCCCGCTTTGGTGGCGAAAGAGGAGGGTATCTTCGAGAAGAACGGTCTCGACGTGACCTTCACCAAATTTCCGAACCTGATAAATCTGCCCGGGACGCTGGGAAAGCAGTTCGACCTCGCACCGTCGACGGCGCCCGACCTGCTCAATGCGGTGGCGAGCGGATTGAATATCGCGGCGGTGGCCGGCGAAACGCTCGAAACCTCGGCCAACAAGTCCTACCAGGTTATGGTGCGCCCCGACAGCGGCATCAATTCGGTTAAGGATCTCTCGGGCAAGCGCGTCGCCGGCCCCGGCGTCGGCTCGGTGATGCACGTGGCGCTGCTCTACTGGGTGCAGAAGGAAGGCGGCAACCCGAGCAGCGTCATCGGCCTCGAAACGCCATTCACCGCCATGATGGATCAACTGAAATCCGGCCGCGTCGATGCGGTCGAGCCGCTCGAGCCGTTTGTCGGCCAGATGCTCGGCGCCGGCTTCAAGTCGATCGGCGACCCGCTGCTCGCGGTGGCGGACCCGGTGCTGTTTCCGTTCTGGATCGCCGACGCCAATTGGGCGCGCGCCAACGGCGATGTCTTAAAGCGCTGGGTGGCCTCGCTCGAAGGCGGCCTTAAGGCCATCCAGACCGACGACGCCAAGGCGCGTAAGGTGCTGGCGAGCTATTCCGGTCTGCCGGATGCCGTCGTTGCCCGCATCCCGCTGCCGCATTACGACTTCCGGATCACGCCGGCGGAGCTCGATGTCTGGCGCAACGTGATGGTGTCGCAAGGTTCCCCGCTGAAAGACCTGGATGTGAAACGCATCGTCGTCACGCCGGAATGAGCGCAGCTTGATGGCGGAAAGCTCCATGGCGGAAAAATTCTCGACGGAAAGATTCCGGGAGGAAATAGGAGCGGACGCAGCGCCGGTAAACGGCAGCAACATCTACGAGTGCGACGCAGTCAGTCTCGAACTGTTTCCGCACGGTCAGCGCCGGCTGATCATCGATCGGCTGTCGCTCAATGTCCGCGCTGGCGAGTTTTTGACCATCGTCGGATCGTCGGGGACCGGAAAATCGACGCTGCTTCGCTTGCTCGGCGGGCTGGTGCCGGCCAGCAGCGGAACGATCCGGTTTCGCGGCACAGCCGTGACCGAGGCGCCCATAGGCGTCGTTGTCGTGTTCCAGGATTATTCCAACGCGCTGCTGCAATGGCGCAGCGTTGCGCGCAATGTCGCGCTCGGTATCGAAGGCAAGCTCGACAAGGCGGAGATCGACCGGCGGGTCCGGCAGTCGCTGCAGATGGTCGGCCTTGAACGTAACGCCAAGGACCATCCCTGGCAGCTGTCCGGCGGCATGCAACAGCGTGTCCAGATTGCCCGCGCGCTGGCGTTAAAGCCTGACGTCATGCTGATGGATGAGCCCTTTGGCGCGCTCGACGCCATGACCAAAGCCACCCTGCAGGACGAAGTGTTGCAGGTGCACGAACGGACCGGCACGAGCTTCGTCTTCATCACCCATGATATCGAGGAGGCGGTCTATCTCGGCGACCGGGTGATCGTGCTGGCCGGTCCGCCCGGCCGCATTCACAAGATCGTTCAAATTTCACTGCCGCGTCCGCGCGACCAGATGCGTACGCGGCAATCCGCGGAATTTTTGAATTACCGCGCCCAATTACACGCCGCAGTGCTGAGCGCCGGCGGGCACTGACGAAGCATGCGCACCGACAGCATCAACATCCCGGGCACCGTCACCTTGCTGGCCGTTGCCGCCGCCTGGGAGGCGTCGGTGCGCACAGGTCTCGTGACTTTCGAGTACTTGCCGGCACCGTCGGCGATCGTGGTCGCATTCGCCGAAATCGTCCGATCCGGAGAACTGCTCGCCAACACCGCGCATACGCTGCGCTCCATTATGATCGGCTGGGTGCTCGCCTGCCTGATCGGAGGCGTGCTCGGACTGGTGTTCGGCCTCTCCGCCTTTGCCCGCCGTTACTTTCTGGCTTCGCTCGAAGTGTTGCGGCCGCTGCCGGCGATCGCATTCCTGCCGGTGGCATTGCTGCTGTTCAACTTCTCGCTGACGACCGAACTCGTGGTCATGGTCTATGCCAGTATCTGGCCGATGTTCATCAACGCTATGGGTGGCATTTCCAATGTCGCGGCCCGGCTGCACGACGTGAGCCTGACGCTCAAGCTATCGCCGATGCAGACGCTGGTGAAAGTGCTGCTGCCCGCCGCCGCGCCCGCGATCCTGGTCGGCGCCCGGCTCTGCCTGGGAACGACGCTGGTGATGGCGATTATTGCCGAGATGATCGGCAACCCGCATGGCCTCGGCTATGCGGTGGTGAGCGCGCTTCAGGCGATACAGCCCGAACAGATGTTCGCCTATGTGCTGTTCATCGGCTTCTTGGCGATCGCGCTCAATGGCTGCCTGATGCTGGCCGCGCGCCGTCTCCTTCCAGCCTACGGACGCGAGGCCGCAAACCATATTTAGTGCCATGTTTGGATGCCATGCCTAGACGCGCCCCCTGGCTCACCGCACTGAGCTTCGGCCTGCCGTCCTTGCGCGGCCTGTTGCCGCTCCTGCTCTTGCTCGTCATATGGCAGGTCATCGACCCGCAGGGCTCGCCCTATTTCCCGCCGCCGAGCGCCTGGTGGACCGGACTCGCCACATTGATGCGCAGCGGCCGGCTGCTGTCGGCGCTGGGCGCGACACTGACTACATTCGGCGCGGCAATCGCATTGGCTTGCGCGATCGGGGGACTGGCGGGCCTCCTGATCGGGCGGTCGCGCGCCGCGCGCCGCGCGCTGGGACCCTTGCTTGAATTCTGCCGCGGTCTGCCGCCGCCGGTGATCGTGCCGGTCGCCGTCCTGCTGCTCGGCTATGTCGAAAGCCTCAAGCTGGTGATTGTCGTGCTCGTCGCCGTGTGGCCGATCCTGCTTAACACCGCGTCGTCGACTGCCGCGCTCTCCGATCTTCTGGGCGAGGTGTCGCAGACGCTCCGGCTCGGGCGGCTCGCCACCCTGCGCAAGATCGTGGTGCCTTCCGCCGTCCCGGCGTTTCTGGTTGGCCTGCGCGGCGCCGTCCCGCTCGCCATCATCATCACGCTCCTGGTCGAAATGCTCACGAGCCTACCGGGCATCGGCAGCCTGATTGTCATCAGCCAGCGGCAGTTCCACTCCGCCGAAGTCTACGGGCTGCTCATCGTCGTCGGACTGGTGGGCTTCGTCCTCAATGGCGCCTTCGTCATCATCGAAGGGATGCTGCTGAGCCGTTGGCCGCCGCGCGCCAGCTATGTGCAGGGCACTTGAGGACTGAAGCTTCGACTGACGTGCCGTAGCGGCATCTCACCGCCGCCCGAACAATTTAATTTATCGAGCAGCCGGAAATCGAGACCGGTTGTTTTATTGGCCGCTTCCGTTCGTGGCAACGGGGCCGGGAACAGCGGCGATCTGGCGGAAGGCGGCCCGGCTTGCGCCACCGCACCGCAGGAAACGAATAGAAGCGGGGCAGCGTGCCTTCCTCATCGACGCCCATCAGCCGGCTGTAGCCGGCAATGTCGCCCGCGAAAATCGCCGGCAACCTGCTTGCCCTTCCGGCTGGGAGGGGCCAGTTTGGCGTCGAAAATCTCGGCCATTTGCAGGATATCAGTTAAACTTTGCTACCAGCAGAAAAAGTTTAACCCTGCACCTATCTGAGAATCCGAGCAGCGAGGTGGTCTTTCTGTTTCAGGAGTGAGCAAGACAGGCCCGCTCACTGTAATCGCACGGCCGGTCGCCAGCCGACGCACTCCTTCTGAACGGCTTCATAAAGATCGACACCGCCGATGGTGAAAAACTTGGGTGGAATTTCCAGATCTTGCAGAGTCTGGTTTTTAGCACTGCCAATATCAAAGGTGACCGGCCCCTTAACGTACCAATTCCCACGTTCATTTTTCGTGAATGCTTGGCAAGGGATTGTATTTGTCGGAGTCGGCGACCGACTTTGACTCGCAGCGGCGACTGGCAGTTTCTCTGGCTCTTTCTTTATCGGCTTCGCGTCCTCCGGTGGCGCGGGCAAAGCCGCCTTAGTCACCCAACCTTGCTGCTCGGCATAGGCGACGATCTTGTCGGCGACAGCACGACCGAGCCCGCGCGCCAGGGCTTCTACGTCAGGCGACAGATTCACGTCGGGCGCACTTTTGCGGGCAAGAACCGAGGCGATCGCCGCTTTGAGCACTGCCGCATCCGGTCCCATAGTTGCGGCGGCGCCGGACTGGCGCCCGCTCTGCGCTTGCGCCGTGAAGGTGACCAATTGCTTCTCTGTGCCCTCAGAAACTTCCGACACCGTCATGTCGGCGGCAACGCTGCTGCCGGTACCGAAGCCGACCGGGTTGCGCTGGTGGCGGTTGTCCTGATCGACGGCGTGCAATTGGCCGGTGATCACCAGTGCGCCATTCTTAGGCGTGAGTTCCTCCTGGCTGCCCAGCTGTGCATTGAGACCGGCCGCGCCCACGATGACGATAATGGTAGCCACCATCTCGTCATTTACCCGCTTGGCGGTGATCGCTTTGATGACATCGCTGGGCATGTCGCCGAGCTTGCTCTCCAAGCGCACAGCGAAGTCGCGGTCGACTACCGCTACATCGGAGGAAAACACGAAATCGTTGATGAGCACCACCTTCGGCCGCGGCAATGCGCCGCCGACCGAAGTTTGCGTTTCCTGCACGCTGGTGTTGGCGCAGCCGGCAACAGCCAGCACGATCAAACAGATGAAGAGATGGACGGGGCGTGGACCGAACATTGCCGCAAGATTACCATAGTCCTTTGACGTTGAAAAAGTAGCTGGCGCTGATCCACCTGTCGCACGAGGTCGGCTTGGGGTCATTTTCGACGTTTCGAGCGCGCATCGGACACTTCCGCAGTACCGCAAAAAGATGGGGGAAGCTGCAGCCACAGGGCAGAGCACATCCGCCTCAACACCGAGCTGGTGAAGAAGCCCAGGGACCTTCTTGAGTACGTTATCGTCCACGAGATGGCCCATCTCATCGAGCCCACCCACAGCGATCGCTTCATCGCCATCCTTGAGGAATACTACCCGACTTGGCGCGAAGCCCGAGCCGAACTCAATGAGCTGCCGCTAATAGCCGAAGCGTGGAACGAGTGATTGCCAACCCGTGGCTTTCATTTTCGCGCGTCAGCAGGACGGGCGGTTTGGAAGCGTCAGCTTTCCGATTAGCCGGCGGAGGTGCCCAGCGTGCTTCCCCGGGTGTGCTACCCTGGTCGGGGAAGCCCCAAGCTCGCGCAAAACTAATTAATTTTATATCTATGATTTCAAGGAGTTAAGTGGTGGAGCCAGGGGGAGTCGAACCCCCGACCTCTTGAATGCCATTCAAGCGCTCTCCCAACTGAGCTATGGCCCCCCAAGTTTTTAATTTCAAATAGTTAGGCGTTCCTTTTTTATCTTCAGCAGCACTTTGGCGCCGAGGAAAAGCTCCGACCGAAGTCGGAGCGAGTTTGCCTCTCGCCGGCGAGAGCATGTAGGCGAAAGGGAGCCCTTGGGCAAGCGGAACAGGCTAAGTTTACGGATTGCCGCGAGCGAGGAAGTCAGGACGCGAACTGCGTTACGGCGATCCAGCACGCCGCATCAGCTCTATGATGCGGGCGACGAATTCGTCGACCGCGGGCCATGACGTATATTCGATACAGGTGTTCGGGTCGGTCGGTCCCCGTGTCAGCAGCATGATGAAGCGGATGATCCCGCGATCGATTAAGCCATAGCGCCGATAGTCGAGGCGTCCGGCAAACGCGACGGCCACGGCCGGGGTGAGGTGATGGCGCGCAATGATCTTGCGCAGATAGGTATTGCCCGTGATCGTAGTCTTGGCGGACTTGCGTGCGGTCAGATTGACCGAGGCGAGCGCCAACGGCGGCGGCGAAGGAAGTGACCGGTAGACTGCCAGGAAACGGTCCGCCTCCGGCAAATGCCGGCCATAACGGACGGCGGCGACCAGCACCACCACCGCGGCTGCAGCCAAGTCCGCAGGCGCCGGCTGCGCCACCGCAATGTCCTGTGCCGGAGCGGGTGTTTCGGCCTCGGCGAGGCGACGGGATATATGCTCGGCAATACGCCGCGACTGCCCGTCGCGCGTCGCATAATACAGCGCCGCGATGGGGTGGCGATCAGCCGTCGGCATCGAGCGTCCCGAATCCAGCGCAGGGCAGTGCTGCAGGGCCGGCGCACGACGCCGACCCGAACCGGCGGCCCGTGCGGTATTTTGCGCCGGTACCGCTAGCGAGCGCTGAACTCGCGCATCGACCTATTTCTTCAGACCGCTCTGAACTTTTTTTCCGTTGTCATTCAGGTTGGCCGCGGTCGGCGGCGAACCCGCATGGCAGGCGGTACACGGCTGGCCTTTCGCAAGCGCCGGGGTTGCCATTGCATTCGGAGTTGCGACTGCCAGCATCGCGAACGCCAGCAATGCCACAGTCGCCGTCACGACGGTTCCACGCACGATCGTCGATTTGATCGCTTTCGCATTATGCATTGTCAACCTCCACATCGCACCGATTCATACGGACATTCTGCGCAAGGCATGTCCCGACGGCCGGATCATAACGGGATGGCAGCGCCAGGCAACATCTAAAAATAACTGACAAAGCCGGCGGCTATCACCGCTATTTAGAGCGAGCAACTAG
>Ga0074044_10001783_pt1 | contig 19147 bp, 20 predicted proteins | sample BogForMeECP23OM1_FD_94443 | JGI IMG/M metagenome (GOLD analysis project Ga0074044, IMG submission 94443) | Bog forest soil microbial communities from Calvert Island, British Columbia, Canada - Bog Forest MetaG ECP23OM1 | ecosystem: Environmental > Terrestrial > Soil > Wetlands ...
ACTCAAGGATCGTCTCGTGGCCGCCATGGATCACTTCAACCAACACCCAGCCGTTCACACGTGGACCTATAAGCTCGACAAGGCCGCCTGATATGATTCGAACTTCAAAAACGATGATCTAGGGTACTGCCCTTAGAGCAGACTCATTTGAGCGCGGATGGATTGAGCGAAGCGAAACCCATCAAATCACGCGGGCAAGACGAGATGGGTTTCGCATAGGCTCAACCCATCCTACGGGCTGAATATTCATGGGTCTATCTTAGAAACAATGATATCAACTGCATTGAGTCCCGCAGTAATTTGCGATTTGTTGACTTTAACATCGGGATCGCTGTGAACTGGATAATAGTCTTGTTTCATGTGCGATAACGGCGTTCCGTGATGCGCAGCAACCACTCCAGCGGTATTGAAGTCTCTTAGCTCTCCAACATACGCTGAGATAAATTGGCTTTTCGTTGCCGGAGCTTTTGCACGCGGCGAAAACCTCGTGGGACTATTGGTGTACTCAGAGTACAATTGGTCTGCGGTTGCGTCCGAAAACGCCGCGTACGCAGCGGCGGTACCTTTAAATTGCGTAAATCTATTGCCAATTGCCAAATGCACACGGGGGAGAGCCATTTTTCTAGTAGCCGCCTTGGCAGCAAAAGTGTAATTCCCGAAAAACGGGTGCGGAGGATTTGTTCCGTAAAGGAGAGCAAAAAGGGCCTTTACAGCAACTCGTGACGAGTCGTCCGCATTCACCGGCACGAGCAATCGAGTGGCGCCGCAGATGGCCAGTTCAGTGTAGATCGAGAATGATGGATTAGTATCTCAAAAAAGAGTGTCCATTCATCTGACGGTAATTCGGTTCGGAGTCGTAGGAATATCTTATGTACCCATTGCCATGGATCCGAAAGTCCGGGAAACGGCGTGCGACTCGCTTCATCATTTATAGCCGGGGCCATAAGCTCTAAGTTTCCGTCGCCGCTCAACAAATAAAGGTTAGACGGCATTTCACTGTTTAGCGAATGCACTTGAACATAGTAAGTTGAGATATTCGGAACGGCACGTTTCAATATACTTTCGCTTATGTAGCCCACAACGCTCTGAGGCGTAGTTTTAGAGCACAATGACAAGAGGCGATCTTCTCCATCGACGCCTCCGCCCAACAAAAGCATAGAAGCATTTGCTTGCGGGCAAAGATCGATTACAAGCACTTTCCGACCGGGATTCTTCTCTGCAAATCTTGATGCAATGTGAAAGGTAATCGTGCTTTTTCCAGTACCACCCTTGTTATTCCAAGTAGCATATGCTTCCACAGATTCCTCCCCGTTTTAGACGACGGTTCTATTGGCAAATTGCCTAATCACATCGAGTTTTTGTTTTGCGATTTGAGTGAGATGATTACAACGCCTTATTGCTCTCCTTCACCGCAGCCGCCTTATCGACATAAACCTCCGCCCCCATGTCGATGAACTTTCTCGACACCTGCTTCATGCCTTCTTCGGCAGTGAGAGCTTCCGCACCGGCAACTGCGCGCTTGGCCGGATCATTCAGCATCGCCGCATAATCCCTTACATCCTGCGTGATCTTCATCGAGCAGAATTTCGGCCCGCACATTGAGCAGAGCATTTCGATGCCGACGATGCCGCCTTCGTCGTAGTCCACGACGATGCCGTCGTCGACTTCGTCGCTATCCTTCAACGGGCGGTCGGTCAAGTTGAGATAGACCGCATCCGCCGCATGATCGACTCTCACCAGCATGGTTTGGTCCTGTTCATCGTCATTGCCGGGCTTGACCCCATAGGCGCTGATTTAAGCATTGTTTCCCGGGCGCAGCGCAGCACGGAGCGTAGCGGAGTGGTGCGCTGCAGAACCGGGACCGTTACAGACACTGAGTTTGGGACGATCCCGGATCAGCGGTGCATCGCCATAGCGCGTCGAAGACGCGCGTAAACGCGCTAATGGCGCTGCACCGCATCCGGGAAACGCGGCCTATCTTAACGCCTATGGGTCAAGCGCGGCGCTGACGAACATGGAGAAGTGTACGAACAGGCGCCCGTCGTCACTACAGCGGTGACTTTTCGCTTGACATCCGTCCCCACCTCAGTTACCAAGGGGAATTCTCGCTCTTCGTAAGGGACGTCAACCGGTGACGCCGACTGACGGAGCGGGTGCGGTTCCTGCGCGCGGGAGCTAGTCACTTCTGCTAGCAGGCGGTTTTGGGCATCGTCCCGTCCGGCGCGTGACCGGACTGCGAGGTGCTCGCTGCACTGGTGCCGGAGAGGGTCCTCCCGTTTGCATCCGGTGGTTCCAGGAAGCGCGGCCCGGGCCGGAAAAACCGCGGAGGAGCGCCGAAAGGCGAGCGGTCCCACTATCGGGCCGCGGCTGCGCCTCTTTCACGCGCAGCAACTGGAATTGGTGCGCCGTTCGGCGCTCCGCCTCCCTTGTTTGTGGGAGGTAAAGACGTGGCCTCCCGTCCGTTCGAGGCACCTTTCGTGAAGCGTGAAGAACAACTCGGGCGCGAAGTGCGTCGCGAGAACGGGGTTGCTTACCTTCAACTCGTCATTGCCGGGCTTGACCCGGCAATCCATGGGGTAGTGCAGAGGTCACTTATGGATGTCGTCATGCGCGGCACGTCAGCATGGACCACCGGGTCAAGCCCGGTGGTGACGAAATGGTGGAGGGGCGTTGGCCGTTGGGAAAATTCTGCGGCGTCAGGAGAAGCATCAATGCAAGCACCCCTCCCACCGCACTTCGTGCGGTCCCCCCTCCCCGCTATCGCGAGGCGGGATGAAGCGTGTGCATCGATGAATGGATCACAGCATGCCGAGCGCGTGCAGGTAGGTCTCGAGAATGGCCTCCTGCTCCTTGCGCTCGTTGATGTCCTGCTTGCGCAGCCGCACCACAGTGCGCAACGCCTTGACGTCGAAACCGTTGCCCTTGGCCTCGGCAAAGACGTCGCGAATGTCGTCGGCGATCGCCTTCTTCTCTTCTTCGAGCCGCTCGATGCGTTCGACGAACGCCTTGAGCTGATCCTTGGCGAAGCGGTGGGCGGTTTGCTCGTCCTTGACGGCAGCAGCGGCGGCGACATTGGCCATCGGGCACTCCTCGCGACACGGGGATCGAGACTTGTCGGAAGTGCGGGCGCTCAGGTCAAGGCGCGAGGTCGTTCATCCACAGCACTGCACAGCCCCCACCCTACCCTCCCCCGCTCGCGGGGGAGGAAAATCATTGAATCCTCCCCCGCTCGCGGGGGAGGGATGGGAGGGGGCGGCGCAACATCAATGTTTATGGCTTGCTTTTTCCAATGCCGCCTTTTGATCGGCGGAAACCTCTTTCTGGTACTTGGCGCGCCATTCGCCATAGGGCATGCCGTAGACGATCTCGCGGCTCTCTTCTTTGGTCATCGGCGTGCCGTTGGCGTCCGCCGCCTCCTTCATCCAGTTGGACAGGCAGTTGCGGCAGAATCCGGCCAGATTCATCAGATCGATGTTCTGCACGTCGGTACGCCCGCGAAGGTGTTCGACCAGGCGGCGGTAAACGGCGGCTTCGAGCTCTATTCGGGTCTTCTCGTCGGTAGCCATGATCTCCTCCGCGGCTTAGTTATGCGAAGATAGAGATGTGACTGCCATCTTTCCATAGTCCTATCCCGGAATGGTCATGGGCGCGTCATCGCGCGAATTGCTCGAATCGCTGTTTCGAACTGCGGTCGAAGCCGCGCACCCGTCGCGGTGCCTGCCGCCAAACCTGCCGGAGCCGCCGCCGCACGGACGGCTCGTCATCCTGGCCGCCGGCAAGGCGGCAGGCTCGATGACCGAGGCGGCGGAACAGCATTATCTCGGCCACATGGCCGCGAGCCGGCTGACCGGCATCGCCGTGACCCGTCATGGCTATGGCCGTCCGACCCGGCATATTCCCGTGGTCGAGGCCGGGCATCCGGTGCCGGACCAGGCGGGTCTGTCGGGGACGGAGCGCGCGCTTGCGCTCGCCGACGCGGCCGGCGAGGACGATCTCGTTCTCGTTCTTCTCTCAGGCGGAGCCTCTGCCAACTGGATCGCGCCGGCCGCCGGCCTCACGCTCGCGGACAAGCAAGCGACGACCCGGGCGCTGCTGCGGAGCGGCGCCGTCATCGGCGAGATGAACACGCTGCGCAAGCACCTTTCGCGCATCAAAGGCGGCCGCCTCGCGCGGCACGCTTATCCCGGCAGAGTGGTGACGCTGGCGATCTCCGACGTGCCAGGCGACGACCCGGCAGTCATCGGTTCCGGACCGACCGTGCCCGATCCGACGACGCTCGAAGATGCCCGCGAGATCGTCCGCCGTTACCGGCTCGACTTGCCCATCCCCGTGACCCAGGCGCTCGGCAATCCCGCCAACGAGTCGCCGAAGCCGGGCGACAAGATTTTTGCCGGATCGGTCTATCGGATCGTCGCGCGGCCGGCCGACGCGCTACGCGCGGCGCAATCGCGCGCCACAGCGGCCGGCTACGAATGCGTGGTGCTCGGCGACCGCCTGCAAGGCGAGGCCCGGGAGGTGGCGGCGGACCATGCTCGGCTCGCCCGCGGCCTGAGCGCGCAGCGCCGCCGCGTGGCGATCCTCTCCGGCGGCGAGCTTACGGTCACGCTGCGCGGCAACGGCCGTGGCGGCCCGAACCAGGAATACAGCCTGGCGCTCGCCATTCATCTCGATGGTGCGCCGGGCATATCCGCCCTTGCCGCCGACACCGATGGTACCGACGGCGGCCGCGGACGCCCGGACGACCCGGCCGGGGCGTTCGTCGACCCGACGCCGCTGGCCCGCGCCCGCTCGGCCGGCCTCGATCCCGCCGCCTTTCTCGCCGACAACGATTCAACGGGGTTTTTCAATGGCATCGGCGATTTGTTCATTCCCGGCCCGACGTTCACCAACGTGACCGACTTCCGCGCCATCGTCGTTGACAGGCCATAAGTTTGTCCCGGACTCTGAACCGGCAATGAGGCAGGCGAGTTTCCTGAGAATAGCGGCGAGCGCGCTGGTGCCGAGCATGATCACGATGCTCGCCCTCGCCGCATCGGCCAGTCCCGCCGCGGCCGATTTCCGATTATGCAATAATACCCCGAGCCGCGTCGGCGTCGCCGTCGGCTACAAGGACGCGGAGGGCTGGACCACGGAAGGCTGGTGGAACTTGCCGTCACGGACTTGCGAGACCGTGCTCAAGGGCAATCTTGTTGCGCGTTATTATTATGTCTACGCCATCGACTACGATCGCGGCGGCGAATGGACGGGACGGGCCTATATGTGCACCCGCGACAAGGAGTTCACGATCCGCGGCATTGGCGACTGCCTGGCCCATGGCTACGACCGCACCGGTTTTTTCGAAGTCGATACCGGCGAGCAACGTGCCTGGACGGTCCAGCTCACCGAATCCGCCGAACAGCCGCCGCAAAAGCCATTGCCCCCAGGCAATCCGCTGAGTCGGGCCCCACCTGCCGGCGCGGCGCCCGCGCCCGCGGCCCCGCCCGGAAGCAAGAGCCAATGAGGCGGCAGCGCCGGACCAAAGTCGTGGCAACGCTGGGCCCGGTGTCTTCGGAACGCGGCGTCATCGGCCGCTTGTTCGAAGCCGGAGCGGACGTGTTTCGCATCAATATGAGTCACACCACGCACGACAAGATGCGCGAGCTGGTGACCGCGATCCGCGCTGTCGAGGCGGACCACAATCGGCCGATCGGCATCCTCGTCGATCTGCAAGGACCGAAGCTGCGGCTCGGCGCCTTCAAGGACGGCGCGGCCGAGATCGACAAGGGTCAGGACTTCATCCTGGACACCGACACGGCACCCGGCGACGCCAACAGGGTCCAGCTGCCGCATCCCGAGATTTTTGCCGCCATCAAGCCCGGCAACACGCTGCTCATCGACGACGGCAAGCTGCGTCTGGTCGCGACCGAAGTCAGTCCGCAACGCATCGTGACGCGCGTCGAGGTCGGCGGCAAAGTGTCGAACCGCAAAGGCGTCAGTCTGCCCGACACCGTCATTCCGCTGGCGGCGCTAACGGCGAAGGATATCGCCGACCTCGAAGCCGCGCTCGATGCCGGAATCGACTGGGTGGCGCTGTCGTTCATTCAACGCCCGGAAGATATTGCCGAAGCGAAGAAGATCACGCGCGGGCGCGCTGCGGTGATGGCCAAGATCGAGAAGCCGCAGGCCGTGGCGCGGCTCGGCGATATTTTGGATCTTGCCGACGCGCTGATGGTCGCGCGCGGCGATCTCGGCGTCGAGATGCCGCTGGAAAAGGTTCCCGGCGTGCAGAAGGAAATGACGCGGCTGTGCCGCCGCGCCGGCAAGCCGGTCGTCGTCGCCACGCAGATGCTGGAATCCATGATCTCGAGCCCGGTGCCGACGCGCGCCGAAGTCTCCGACGTCGCCACCGCCATATTCGACGGCGCCGACGCCGTCATGCTGTCGGCGGAGTCCGCTGCGGGCCGCTATCCGGTCGAGGCGGTAGCGACGATGAACCGGATCGCGGAGGAAGTGGAAAACGACGCGATGTATTTGCCGTCGCTGCACGTGCTGCACACCGAGCCGGAGGCGACGGGCCCCGACGCCATCGCCGCGGCGGCGCGGCAGGTGGCCGAGACCCTCGATCTTGCCGCCATCGTGTGCTGGACCAGCTCAGGCTCGACGGGCTTGCGGGTTTCGCGCGAACGGCCCAAGCCGCCGATCATCGCCATTTCGCCGATCATCGCCACCGGACGAAAATTGTCGGTGGTCTGGGGCATCCACTGCGTGATCGCGGAGGACGCGCGCGATCAGGACGACATGGTCGAGCGCGCCTGCCGCATCGCCTTCAAGGAGGGTTTTGCCAAGGCCGGCCAGCGCGTCATCATTGTCGCCGGCTTCCCGCTCGGCACCCCGGGCGCCACCAATTTCATGCGCATCGCGTTTGTCGGTGCGGATATAGCCGGCGAGGTGTGACAACGATCGCCGCCGGTCGTGCGATCCGGCTCAGAGTCTTTCCCCGTTCAGCCAGCGCGCACCGCGCGCATAAAGCGCATCGAGCTCGGGCCCCTCGAGGCCGGGCATGTCGGGCTTCACCTGGTAGCCTATCTTGGCCTGCAAATAGGCGAGGTGACGGTAGCCCTCCGGGAAGCGCTTGAGCAGATCCTGGTCGAGGACGAGCTTGGCCGATGGATCGACCGGGTCGAGCCGGTCTTTCTCATAAATCGGCTGGCGATGAACCAGCCCCCAGCGGCCGTCGCGTTTTTCGAAGAAATCGTAAAAGCGGCCGGTGCAGACCACGTCGCAGATCACGCCCTCGACCGGCGCGCGCTGCGAAATGGTCATCTTGGTCTGCGCGATCGCGCGATCGTCCGCGACGTCGATCGAGCTGCCGCCGAGAAAATGCAGGATGCGCACGCCGCGCGCCCAGCCCTCGTCATTGACCTTGATGAATTCCTCGAAAATGCCCTGAAACCAAGTCGCCATCATGCGGCCGTCGGCGTGCCAGACGGTGCGGAAACGGTCCCACAAGCGCGCATCGCGCCACACCGCCCAGTTTTCCACCAGTTCGCGGATGATGACTTTGTCGGCGGCGATATCGGCCATGGCATTTTCCGTCTGATCCCTCCCCTCTTGTGGGGGAGGGTAGGGAGGGGGGTCGGGAGGCAACGTGAGAACGTCGACGCATGCGCGGCATTCGTCAACGTTTGCGAGAGCACTCCTGACCCCCACCCCTAACCCCTCCCCACAAGAGCCTGCGCCCGGGCGCGCGCAAGCGCGGCCCGGGTGGGGAGGGGAAGTGAGGATCAGATATCCCGCCCCTCGACCTTTTCGGTCAATGTCTTCACGACATCGGGGATGTGCTCGAGATGGGGGTCGATCGCCAGCGCCTTGCGGTAGGCTTCGAGCGCATGTTTGTCGTCACCGATCTCTTGCAGGATGAAACCAAGACCGGACAATGCACCGAAATGGCGCGGTTCCCGCGCCAGCACTTCGCGAATGTCGGCAAGCGAGTGGGCGTAATCGTTCTTCAAGTAATAGACCGTGGCGCGCTGGTTCCAGGCTTCGACATAGTCCGGCTTGATCTCGATGATGGCGTCGAGGAGCTTGATGGCGAGATCGTAATCCTTGTCGTCGGCCGCAGCCTTCACGCGGCTCATGAGCAAATTGCAGGTATCGCTGCCGGAGACCATCCACATCGCCCAGATGCGTTCCTCGATCGCCTTGGCGCTCGTCTCGTCCGGTGCGATCTTCAAAGCATCGAACAGCGTATCGAGATTGTAGGTGGGATCGCCGTGCTCGGCCCGCGGCAGGTTGCTCGGCGGCTGGATCCACTCATGCCCCTTCAGACTTTGCGCCCACGCCGGCATCGTCAGCACCATGCCGAGCACGGCGCTGAGAGCAAGAACCGGGAATCGCAAACCCAAGAAGCGTAAGTCCAAGAAGCGTAAGTCCAAGGGGCGTAAATCCAAGAATCGGGCGCTCATTTGCATAAATCTATTCGCCTGTCGCACGGCAACAAGCCCGAAAAGTGCTCAATGTTCCGCGAACAAAGCGGCACAATTGGGCAGATGGGCGCCTGGACTTGGCGATTAAACTAGCGGTCAGCCTTGGCGGGCTTTGAAGCGCCGGTGCGTCTTATTGATGACGTAGACGCGTCCCTTGCGGCGCACGATGCGGTTGTCCCGGTGGCGGCCGCGAAGCGATTTCAATGAGTTGCGGACTTTCATGGCATTATTCCTTGGCGTTCGCGGTTGATAAGGACGAGCCTTGCTGTTGTCAATGTGAGCGGCGCCGGGCGTGCCTGCCAGATATGGATTGAAATCCGATGATCAACGGATCGGGGTCGTTACGGCTGATTTCCGGCGTCGGCACCAAGGGCCCGGCCTGCTTCCTGGTCGAGGTGGGTGGCAAGCGCCTGATGCTCGATCTTGGCGAAGGTCCGCCGCCGGAACTCCTCCCGAACGTCGATGGCGTGGGAGCCATTGACGCGCTCGTCCTCAGCCATGGCCACAAGGACCACGTCGGCGGCCTGTCGCTCTTGCCGAAACTCGGCAATCCGCCGATCTATGCGACCGCGATCGTCGCGCGCGGACTGCCGAAGGGCATTGCCGCACGGCCGCTGCCCGTCGGCGGCCGGGGCGAGGTGCTCGGCATTGCGGTGCAGACCGGCCGCAACGGCCATGCGCCGGGTGGAATTTGGCTGCGCTTGGCCATCGGCGATGGCCTGCTCTACACCGGCGATTTTTCGACGGAATCGATCCTCTATGCCTACGACCCACCACCCCCACCCTACCCTCCCCCGCTTGCGGGGGAGGGTAGGGTGGGGGCAGGAACCGTGCTGATGGATTGCTCCTACGGCAGCTACGACAAGCCGATCGCCGAGTGCTGGAACAAACTTGCCGCATTCATCGAGCGTGGGCCGCTCTTCCTCCCGGTGCCGGCCAACGGGCGCGGTCCGGAAATAGCGCTCGAACTGATGCGCCACGGATTTGACGACATTTTTGTCGACGACGCCATGCAGAACGCGCTGCGGCGGCTCGCCGAGAGCGACGGCATTTCGCTGCGCGCCGGTATTGGCGACGAAATCAGGCACCTCGCCGAAAAGGTAAAACCGATCGTTGACGCGCGCGGCGTCATGCTCGCGACATCGGCCGACGGAACATCCGGCGCGACCGCCCGCCTTCTTACGCAATGGGAACACGCCGCCGAACCGGCGATCGTGTTCACGGGATACGTGGCGCCCGGCACGCCCGCCGACCGCTTGATCAAGAGCGGCCGTGCGCAATTCATGCGCTGGAACGTGCATCCGCGGCTCTCCGACACGGTCGCGCTGGTGCGCGCCGTGCAGGCGAAGACGGTCATCCCGGCCTTCTGCGACCGTTCGCAGCTTGCCGGGCTCGCCGCCGCATTTACACGGGCACGTGTGACGATGGATGGGCCGGTGGAGCTTTAGCTTTCTTATCCTCCCCCGCGCCGCTTCACTACGCGGATGCGGATAGAGATTCTCACCGCGCCTGCTCGCCGCGCTGACGGGGATGGCCGATGCCAAGCGGCTTGGCGTCGAGCAGCACGATGGCGAGCCGTGCCGGCTCCTTGCCGCGATTGACCCAGGCATGGTTGGTGCCGCGCTGGACCATGATGTCGCCGGCGCTCAGCGTGACGGTCGAGTCGTCCATGTCCATGTCGATCTCGCCCGACAGCATGACGATGTAATCGATGGTCTCGGTGCGATGCATTTCCGAAGCAATCCCCGGCGCAAACTCCATGACGATGAAGCGCGATCCGTTCTTCGGCGGCGCCGTGCCGAGAATGCGCGCGCCCATGTCCTCGACGTTCTCGCCGATCGAGATATCGGCCGGCATCGCATCGGAGCACCACAGCAGCGTCGAAGCGACGCCCTCGCGCGGCACTTTGCTATTTGTGGCCGGCCCTTCGCGAATGACCTTGGCGACATTTGCGCCGTTGTGACCGGTAATGACGCGGCGGATCGGCGTTCTAGCCATGGAATATTGTCCGGTATTTTTCGTGTTCAGAGTTAGACTTGCTCGACGGCACGTACGAGGTCGATGAATTCGATGACGTTGCCGTCGGGATCGCGAATATAGGCGCTGCGGCCGACGAACACGCCGACGCGGCGGTCTTCTTGTTTGAAAATCTCGACGCCGTTGGCCGGCAAACTTCTTAGCGCTTCCTCGTAACCCTGCGGCGTCACGCGGAAGGCGGAATGGATCTCGTGCCTGCCGGCGGCGTTGAGAGTAATCGGGTTCTCCGAATAGGTGAGGTTGAAATAGTCACTGCCGGCGCGCATGAAGACGATGCGATCGGTGCGGCCGATTTTCTTAAACCCGAGTATTTCGCCATAGAATTTTTCCGCGCGGTCCAGATTCTTGACCGGGATGGTGAAGTGCAAAACCCCTTCGGTCTTCAGCATGGATGTCCCATTCGAGCAGCGGATCTAATGGAGCATGATCTTTTCGGAAAACCGGTTTCCACTTTTCCGGACCATGCTGTATCGGGCGCGCGATCACGCCCGCTCGCAAGCGTAGCGGCGCGAATGACAATAGCACGGATCGGCGGCGGCTATGCGGCGGTTGCGCGAGCGCCTTCGCCGCGAACGGCGGGTTGGCTTTCGAGATTGCTGCCGCCTCCAGAAGAGTCAGTGAGCATATTGACGAGCTTGTTCCAGGCCCGCAGCGCAAAGCCAAGCGGGCGCGGCATGCTGTGCCGGCAGATGGCGAGCTTCTTAACCTCATGCGGCACATGCCAGATGCTCAGGCTGCCGGCGGGGAAAAAGGCCATGTCGCCGGGCCCGAGCCGGCGGACTTCGCCCTTCTCGTCGGTGACCAAGACTTCGCCGGAGAGGATGTACAGCGTTTCGTCGCAGCCGTAATGCCAATTGAAACGGCCCGCGGTACACGACCACGCCACCACCAAAGCGGTGCCATCGGCGCTTCGTGCCAGACGCGCCGAACGCGCCTGTGGCGCGCCCTCGATGATCCAGCGCGGGGGTATTGCTGCAGGAGCAAGCTCGACATCTGCGGGCGAGGCGAAGACGACAGGCACTGGCACGGTATTCTCCTGGGAATCGGCGCCGTCATTAAGCCGCCGTAGCACCAAACAAAACGTAAATTCAGGACGCTGACCTGCGCGCGCCTGTCGGCCAATCGCGCCAGGCCCGCCGTAACGGCGCCGCTAGCGGCCGCCGATCCGACTTGCGCCCCGTCAGATACTCGACCCATTTCTCATAGATGCCGATCGCGCCGTGACGCCACGGGCTGTCGAGCCCGCCCTGAAGCAACTCCATCGGAAGACCGGCCATGAGGTGCTCCCGGCGATCGGCCAGGGCACGCTCGCGAAAAGCCGTCGCAATCGCTGCCGCTTTGTCGTCGAAATATCCCTGCGGCAGCGCCGGATAGCTTTCGCGCTCTCGCCGCAGGTAGCGGCCGACGTCGCGGCGGTATTCGCGAACGAGCGTGCTCGCCTGGTATTCCGGATGGCCCTGAAGGAAGAGGTGGAAGCTCTTGTCCTGCCTTGCGAACATATCGACGCCCGCGGCGGCCGAACGCGTGAGGATTCGATAGCCGCTGGACGCCAGCGCACGCTCGGGCAAGTCGTTGTATCGAGAGTGGGGAACGCGCAGTCCAAGCGCCGCGTCGCTCGTCATCGGATGCGAGGCGACCGGCTCGCAATCGAAGACCCCGAATAGTTTGTCCGCAAGAGCGCGACGTTCGATGCCCTCGGCGTGGAGAACGGCCGCATGCGCCGCCAGACACGACCAAATGGTCGATGTCGTATTATCGCGTGCCCAGTCCACCACCCGGCTCAGCGTTCCCCAATACGGCTCGTCCTTCAGGTTCTTCATCCGCGGCTCGGTGCCGGTCACGATCAAGCCGTCGAGGTGGCTGTCCCACAACTCCGCTATGTCGCGGTACCGCTCGGCAAGCTCTTGCCGCGTGGTGTCGGCGCGCGGAACCTCCGGGATCGAAAACAGCAATAGCCGCACGACCACTTTGGTCGTGGCCGCTCGGATGAGGTCCATGAATTGCCGCTCGGTCGCCTCCAGCGCGGGGTCTGGCATGTTGTTGATGAAACCGATCGTGATGCAATTCGCGGCGCGAATTTCGATCGTGGAGCGAGATCGAGAGGTGTCCAGGAGAAGCGGCATCAGGCTTGCGCTCCGCAAAAGACCTATTCGGCCGCGAGCAGCGGCGAGTGGTGCGATTGCGCCGCGGCGAGTGCCTGATCGAGGTCGCCGATGATGTCGTCGATGTGCTCGATGCCGATGGAGAGCCGAATCATTTCCGGCCGCACCCCGGCCTTGTTCTGCTCTTGCGCCGACATCTGCCGATGCGTCGTCGAGGCCGGGTGGCAAGCGAGCGACTTGGCGTCACCCATGTTGACCAGCCGCTTGAACAGCCTGAGCGCGTCGTAAAAATTCTTTGCCGGATCGAGCCCGCCGGCGACGCCGAACGTCAGCAGCGAGCAGGCGCGTCCGCCGAAGTATTTCCACGCCAGGCCGTGATAGGGATTGTCGGCGAAGCCTGCGTAGTTGACCCACTCCACCCGCGAGTCCCGCCGCAGGAATTCGGCAACGCGCCGCGCATTCTCGACATGGCGCTCGACGCGCAGCGCCACTGTCTCGATCCCCTGCAGCAGCAGGAAGGCGGAGAGCGGCGCCAGCACGGCGCCGGTCGTGCGCTGATAAACGCTGCGGCAGCGCGCAATATAGGCGGCTTCGCCGAAATGATCCGTGTAGATGAGGCCGTGGTAGGACGCATCGGGCTCATTGAACATCGGGAAACGGCGCGCGTGCGCCTGCCACGGAAACCGGCCGCTGTCGACGATGGCGCCGCCGAGCGTGGTGCCGTGTCCGCCCATGAACTTGGTGAGCGAGTGAACCACGATGTCGGCGCCGTAATCGATCGGGCGTAACAGGATCGGCGTCGCAACCGTGTTGTCGACAATCAACGGAATCCCGTGCCGCGCGGCGACCGCCGCCAGCGCCTCGATGTCGCAAATGTTTCCCGCTGGATTGCCGACGCTTTCACAGAAGATGGCGCGCGTGCCGTCGTCGACCAGCTTTTCGATTGCATCGGGTCGATCGGTTTCGGCAAAGCGGACGTTGATCCCCTGGCTCGGCAGGATATGGGCAAACAGCGTGTATGTGGTGCCATAGAGCTGCGGAACCGAAACGATGTTGCTGCCCATCCCGGCAAGATTGAGCATTGCGTAATTCAACGCCGCCTGACCTGTGCTCACGCACAGCGCCTCGATGCCGCCCTCGAGCGCCGCCACGCGACGTTCGAGCACCGCTGTCGTCGGATTGCTGATCCGAGAGTAACGATAGCCTTCGACCTCGAGGTTGAACAGCGCGGCGCCATGGTCCGCGCTGTCGAACTCGTAGGCCACGGTCTGATAGATCGGCACCGCGACAGCCTTGGTCGTGGGATCGGTTTCGTAGCCGCCGTGGACGGCCACCGTTTCTCGTTTCATGCCTTCCCGCCAGGTATTTGGAATGCGGGCCAATTCTAGGCCGATTGGGTTTCTTATCCGTGGCGACCGACATGAACAACGCAAGTGAGACGAATTTGAAAGAATAACCTTAATTGTTTGCCGCCGCGTGAAGCAACGCAGCGACCCACGACCAGCGCCGAAGATCGTTCAAATTTTATCCAATGTTGAAGCGAAAAATTCACTTTGTTCCGCGATCATCAAGCATGACCCTGCTCGAGACAAAACAAGCAACGCCGCGGATCGGCGGCAAGGACAGCGCGCTCCGCGACTGGGTCCGTGCGCTCGAGGCGACGGCGCCCATCGCCGGCAACCCGCAGCGCATCCTGCCGTGCGTGATCGAGGAGCTTTCGCAGACACGTGGCGAAACCCCGGCGCTGCTCTCGGCGCGCGAGTGCTTGACCTATCGCGCGCTCACCGAGCGCGCCAACCGCTACGCGCGCTGGGCGCTCGATCAAAGCCTCGCCAAGGGCGAAGCGGTTTGCCTCATCATGCCGAACCGGCCGGAGTACATGGCGGTCTGGCTCGGCATCACCGCCGTGGGCGGCGTCGTTTCGCTCGTCAACACCAATCTTCGCGGCGCCTCGCTTGCCCATTGCATCGACATCGTCACGCCGAAGCACATCATCGTCGCCGCGGAATTGGTCGATGAATTGCGCTCCGCGCTTGCGCAACTCGCGACACGGCCAAAAATCTGGTCGCACGGCAGCGGCGAATTTGCCCGCATCGATAGCGAAGTGGAAAAATTCCCGGCCGAGCGCCTGACGAAGTCGGAACGCCGCGGCGTAACGATCGCGGATCGCGCGCTGCACATCTACACGTCCGGTACGACCGGCCTGCCGAAGGCGGCCAATGTCAGCCATCACCGGTTGATGCAGTGGAGCTTTTGGTTCGCCGGGCTGATGAACACCGGGCCCGACGATCGCATGTACGACTGCCTGCCGATGTATCACAGCATCGGCGGTGTCGTCGCGACCGGATCGCTGCTGGTGCACGGCGGCGCGGTCGTGATTCGCGAGAAATTTTCCGTGCAGGAATTCTGGAACGATATTCGCAATTGGGATTGTACGCTGTTTCAATACATCGGCGAGCTGTGCCGTTATCTCGGCAATGCAAGACAGCAGCCATGCGAGAAACAACACCGGCTCAGATTGTGCTGCGGCAACGGGCTGCGCGCCGACGTCTGGGAGAAATTCCAGGCACGATTCCGAATTCCCAGAATTTTGGAATTTTATGCGGCAACCGAGGGCAACGTCTCGCTGTACAACGTCGAAGGCAAGCCCGGCGCCATCGGTCGCGTTCCAGCGTTCCTGTCCCATCGCTTCCCGCTGGCGCTGGTGCAATTCGATCACGCGGCGGGCAAACCAGCGCGCGGTGAGAACGGCTTGTGCATGCGCTGTGCGACGAACGAGGTGGGCGAAGCGATCGGGAGAATTCACGATAGCGCGTCGCATTGCGGAGCCGATTTCGAGCGCTATACGAACCCTAAAGAGTCGGAGAAAAAAATCATCCGCGACGTCGTCGAGCGCGGCGACGCCTGGTACCGCACCGGCGATCTCATGCGCAAGGACGCGAGCGGCTTCTGCTATTTCGTCGATCGGATCGGCGACACGTTTCGCTGGAAGGGCGAGAACGTGGCGACGTCGGAGGTCGCCGAAGCGATCACGGCATTCCCCGGCATCACCGAGGCGACCGTGTACGGCGTTGCCGTCGGCGCAACCGAGGGCGCGGCCGGCATGGCCGCCCTCGTCGTCGACGGCGCATTGGATTTTTCGCAATTGCGCAAGCATCTCGCGCGTCGGCTGCCGCCCTATGCCCGGCCGCTGTTCCTGCGCATCAAGGACCGGCTCGACGTGACGGCCACCTTTAAGCACAGGAAAAGCGAACTCATACGCGAAGGTTTCGATCCGGCGGCGACGGATGATGCAATCTATTTCGACGATCCGTCGCGGCGGGCTTACGTGCGGCTCGACGGCGCGCTCTTCGGGCGCATTCAGATGGGCGAGGTGCGCCTCTAACCGTCATGCCGTGGCGCCGGCATCGACGGTGAGCACCGTGCCGGAAATACTGCGCGCCTTGTCGCTGAGCAAAAACTCGACCGCGTTCGCCACATCCTCGACATCGACCAACCGGCGCAACGCGCTGCGCCGCACGACCTTAAGGCGCTGCGCGCCGGCAAGGCCGTGCGTCATGTCGGTATCGAGGAAGCCGGGCGCCACCGCATTCACATTGACGCCGAGCCGCCCGACCTCGCGCGCCAGCGATCGGGTGAAGCCGATCATCGACGCCTTGGTCGCGGCGTAGACGGCAAGGCCGCTGTAGCCGGTGAAGCCGATGATCGAGGCGACGTTGACGATGCGGCCGGCCCGCTCCGACATCATCGAGCGCACCACGTATTTGGTGAGAACGATGGGAGACAGCGTGTTGACGCGAAGCAGTTCGTCGATCTGCGAATTGTGCATCATGGCAAGCGCGCCATCGTGGCCGACCGCGGCATTGTTGACGAGGCCGAACAGCGGGCCGAATTCCTTGCGCAGTTTTTTCACGAGATCCGGGATTTCGTCGATCTTGCCGAGATCGAAGGTTACGAATTGAAGCGAACCGCGTTTTCCGCGCTTGACTTCCGCGATCGCGGCCGTGAGCTGCTTGTTGTTCTGCCGGGCGACGCCGATCACGCAATAACCCGCCGCCGACAGCTTGCGCGCGATGCCAAGACCGAGGCCGCGGCTGACGCCGGTGACGAGAACGTTGCGCATGGCCTCAGCCATGGCGGCGCGCCATTTTACCGGTCGCGGCGACGTCGAGCGTCGGCACGAAGGTGATCGCAGCGGGGACTTTGTGGCGCGGCAACGCGGCGCGGCAGAGCGCCAGTATGTCGTCTTTGACCTGCAGCGCGGCGCCCGTGTGTCCGCATTCGGACCGCAGCACGACGTCGGCGATCACGATCGCGCCGGTGATGGGGCTTCGCTTCGGCCGCACCAGTGACATTCGCACCTGCGGGTGCCGGTTGATGACGGCCTCGATCTCCTCAGGGTGAACCTTCAGTCCGCCAACGTTGATGATGCCGCCCCGGCGGCCGGCGAAGACGTAGCGATCGTCACGCCGTTCCACGATGTCGCCGGTATCGACAAAACCGTCGCGATCGAGGAGCGCCGCGTGTTGCGTGCCGAGATAGCGCGAAGCCGTGCGCGGCGAACGGATGCGCAGCGAGCCGTCGACGACCTTCATCTCCACGCCGTCGCCGTCGTGTTCCATAAGCGCCACGGGGAATCCGGCTAGACCGTCGCTGACCTCGAACGCGAGCCCCGCCTCCGTCGATGCATAGGCGTGACTGACGCCGGCCTCCGGAAACACCGCGCGCAGACTTTCGAGAACCGCTTGGTCGGCGATTTCTCCCGAGAGCCGAACGTAGCGCGGCGAGATTGTTCTGATCGCCGGTGACATCAGCGCGCGACGCCAATGCGACGGCGTGCCGGAAAGGTGGGTCACGCCATGCCGGGCGAGCCGCGCAAGGTGATCGGCGAGCGGCTCGCCGGCGCTCGACAACACGAGCGACGCGCCGCCAATGACCGCGCGCAGAAATATCTGCAGGCCGCCATAGCGGCGGATGTCATAGAACGTGCCCCACACCACGGCGCCGTCCGGCCGCCGTCCCGCCGCGATCGGCGCCGCGAGGCTGTTATGGCTGTGCACGGCCAGCTTCGGCACGCCCGACGTGCCGGAGGTGAGCAGCACCCATTCGGTCTGCAAGCGCGTCGAAGGACGCTGCGTGATCGGAACGATGTGCGGCGTGCAGGCGACGCGAACCGGGAGCTTGAATGCCTCGCATTGCGGCGAACCATCATCGATCACGACGGCGTCGACCTCGGCACCGGCGATCAAGGCGCCAAGATGATCGGTTGCGGTATCGGGCGGCAGAATGGTGAGGCGGCGCGCCAGGCCGTCAAGCTCGATCAGCGCCAGTGCTGTCGTGAGTTGGCTCGACGTTGCGACGAGAACCGACCGGCCCGCTAACTCTACGAGCCGGCCGCCGAGACTCGTTCCGCGCGCGAGGTGATTGATGCAAGCGCGCGCCGCCCGATCCCAGAACAATCGCTCCGACGACGCGTTCGCCAAGCAACCGCGTAGCGATTGCGCCTCAGCACGCACCATTTTCATACACTTTCACGAAGTCGCCGAACGTCAGGGGAAACATGGCGTCCTCGGCAATCGTGAACGGATCAATGCCGAGCGTGTCTTCCAGGCGGGCGACGAGCACGGCAAAGCCGAGCGAGTCGAGCCCGGAATCCAGGAGCACAAGGTCATCGTGCAGCGGCGCCAGGGTCTTGCCGTGTTCCCGCGCCACCTGCGTCATCTGGTCCATTATGGTTAATTTTATCCTCATCGCCGTCATGCCTAGTGTTTGTTCACTCCGACCCGGTATATTCGCGCAACGATTACAATCAAGTTCACGACCCAGCCGTGGTCAACGCGAATGAACTTTCCCGTGTCGGCGATCCGCTGCCGTCAGATCGGCGAAGCCGATATTTCCGCCGTCGCGATGCTGCTCAAGCGGGGCTTCCCGAACCGCACTCGGAAGTTCTGGTCGGACGCGCTGCGACGGCTGACGAGGCGTGAGCCGCCGGCGGGTTTTCCGAAATATGGTTACCTTCTCGAAAGCGGCGGCGTCCCGGTCGGAGCAATCCTGCTGATATGCTCGACGATGCGGGAGGGCGATCGGATCGCGACCCGATGTAATCTTTCGAGCTGGTATGTCGACCCCGCCTTCCGAGTCTACGCGACGCTGCTCGTTTCACATGCGCTCAGGCACAAGGACGTCACTTATTTGAATGTCTCGCCGGCGCCGCACACCTGGCCGATCATCGAAGCCCAAGGCTTCTCGCGCTATTGCGACGGCGTCTTCGTCGCCTTGCCGATGCTGAACGGGCTGTTCGGCGGCGCTCGGGTGAAAGTGTTCGGCGTGCAGACACAGCCGACGGTCAGCTTCGAGCCGTTCGAGCAAGACGTGCTGCGACAACATGCCGAGCACGGCTGCATCAGCCTGTGGTGCGCGACAGCCGAACGCGCCTACCCGTTCGTGTTCCGTCCCCGCATGGTCAAGCACGTCATTCCGTGCGCGCAAATGGTCTACTGTCGCGATATCGCAGACTTCGTCCGCTTCGCCGGACCGATCGGA
>Ga0074044_10001785_pt1 | contig 19135 bp, 13 predicted proteins | sample BogForMeECP23OM1_FD_94443 | JGI IMG/M metagenome (GOLD analysis project Ga0074044, IMG submission 94443) | Bog forest soil microbial communities from Calvert Island, British Columbia, Canada - Bog Forest MetaG ECP23OM1 | ecosystem: Environmental > Terrestrial > Soil > Wetlands ...
GGTGGACTCGCTCTCCTTCAAAGCTCAGACTTCAGAAGACACGCAGATGCGCCCGCCGGCTTTTGAGGCCAGTCGCTTCACCAAGCCCAAAGGGCCGAACATTCATGTGAGCGATCTGCCGCGCCGCGCCGTGGGCGAAGTGGTAGTTCTGAACGTAACCCCCACGGCATCGTCCGGCATGGTCGTCTTCGCGCTGGAAGATGTGCACGCGGGCGACACGGTGGAACTGGACGAGCAGCAGTAAGAGAACAATAATTTGATCGGAACGAGGGGAGAGCGAATCTCCCCTTTTTCTATTGTCCGGAGTATTGTCCGGAGTACGCGTAACCGAGTCGGAGCAGAAGAACGACGAGCAGGCTTTGGACCAGGCGTCAGCGGAAGAAACGGATTTTCGGATTCCCGGGAATCATCGCGCCCGCGACGAGTAGTACGACGATCACAACAGCGAGTTCCATATTGCCCTCACAACGCTGCCTTCACCATCAAAGCGTAGCGCTCAGATTACTTCCTCTGGCAGAGAAGACAACGGTACTAAAGTGGTGGGCGGCGCACAGGAGTGGAATGCAGAGTCCGCGAAGAAAACTCTTGGAACGAGATTCACCCGGGAACTTCGACATCGGCGTCGGAAAAGACCTCGGCGGTAAAAGCCTCGATAGTTGCGCTCTTACGCCAGGCGTCCGGCGGCAGACCGGCTTTGCGGCAGGTTTGCTCGAGAAAAGTTTCCCGGTCCCAACCATATTCAGCGGGAACCTGAGGCAGCAGCAGGCCGCGGCGAATCCCATCCGAGATGAGCAGACCGTGGCGCCCGACTTCCACTGCCTCGGGATGAATCGGAAACAGGCGGGAGAGTACGCTCAGAGAAACCTCCAGCTTGGGAGCTTCTTCCTGGGTCACCGGCAAGAATCGGGAATCGTCGAAAGCGGCGGCGCGGGCAGTTTCCGCCACGGCGCGATACAGAGGCGCGATGGGCAGAGCATAGCCGACGCATCCCCGGAGTTGGCGATGAAGTTCCCGATGACTTTCGCGATCACTTTCGCGGCCGAGTTCGCGATGAAGTTCGCTGCGTAGATAAAGAGTCGTGAAGACCCCGCGCGGCTCCGACAGCTCGGCCGGAAAAGGCGGCGCTTCCGGGAAAGGCCGGCGCTCCAGAGCGGAAAGAATCGCCTCGTGCGCGATGCGGAGCAGAGTCCGGCGTTGCTCGAGAGAAAATTCCAATTCCGAGGACAGCGGAGCGGGACAAGCGGCTTCGCGCGCAGGCAGATTTTCAGACGGCTTTTCAGACTGCGTTTCAGACAGCTTGGACATCGCGTTTTCTCCGCCGGGCGAGGACGAAGGTCCGGCGTCGCCGCTTTTCCGATTTGCGGTCGATCCGCGACCAGAAGGCAACGAAGTAGTCGAGCGCAGAAACCAGCGAAAGCAGAACCATGAACCAGATGGCGGCCCAGGCAATCCAGTAGACCGGGAAAATGTAAATGCCGGCGACCGGCCACTCGTGCCAGCGCCGGGCGAGAATTACCGCCACGACAGATATGATCTGCACCAGCATCTTGAACTTGCCCAGTTCGCTCGCTTGAATCGTAAAACCTTCCGACGCTGCAATGGAGCGCAGCCCGCTCACCAGAAACTCGCGACCGATGATGACCACGGCCATCCACGCCGGCACCAGCACGGGATTGAACTGCACCAGCGTGACAAATGCGGCGGCGATGAGCAACTTGTCGGCCAGCGGATCGAGCAGCATGCCCATGGTTGTGATCTGCCCGCGTCTGCGCGCGAGATAGCCGTCAATGCCGTCGGTGATCGAAGCCAGGATGAAAACCACCGAAGCCAGAATTTCGCGCTCCCCGGTCTGCTCGCCCGCGAAGCGTGGGGTGCAAAGTATCCAGATGAGAAGCGGAATCGCGGCGATGCGGGTGAGCGTGATGTAGTTAGGAAGATTCACGCGATGACTGAACCAGGACCGCGGGTGCGGTAATGTGATTATCCTCTACATCCGAGGCCAAGGCAACGGACAGAAGGCCGGGGTCAAAGAAAGTACGACCGTCGTTTCTCCTTTATTCCTTCTGAGCTGCTTTGTACCCGGCAGCCTTCGCTTCCGCTTCGGTCATGAATTTTCCGGACTTGGTCTTGCCATACCAGCGGCCACTCTTGTGGTAGACGCCGCTCTCGGTATTGACCCAGACCTTGCCGCTGGCTTTAGCGGCGGCGATCTCCGAACTGGAAGCCTTGCCAGCCGTCGTTTTGGGCGCAGCCGTGTTGCCGGAGGAAGCCGGGGCGGATTGAGGAGTCGGAGTTGCGGGTTTTGCGGCAGCCGAACTGGTGTCGGTCGAGCTCGCCTGCGCCATTGCCAAAGCAGGCAAAATGCCGATCGTGAGCATCAAACAAAAAGCGAGCATCCACACAGTAAGTTTGTTTTGGGAATGATTCATTTTTCCTCGCAGGACGGGCGAGACGCCCGTCCCTCCACGTCTAAGCATAGATTCCGCGCTGGCGGATGGTGTATGCCACGCGGTCGATGGCCAGCATGTAGGCGGCAATCCGGTTGTTCACACCATGAGTTTCCGCGTACCGGACGACATCGTGGAACGCCGTAACCATGATGTCCCCCAAACGCTCGTTGACCTCCGATTCCTTCCAGAAGTACCCCTGGCGGTCCTGCACCCACTCGAAATAAGAAGTGGTGACGCCGCCGGCGTTCGCCAGGATGTCGGGAATCACGAACACTTTCTTATCGGACAGAATATCGTCAGCCGCCGCTGTAGTAGGACCATTAGCGCCCTCAGCCAGGATCTTGCATTTCACGCGGTCCGCATTTTGGCTGGTGATCTGGTTTTCGGTAGCCGCCGGAATCAGAATGTCGCAATCGGCCAGCAAAAGCTCGGCCGGGTCGTACTTCTCGGCGCCCGTGAAGCCGTGAATCGACCCGTTGCGTTCGCGGAATTCCCCCAGCGCTTCCATGTCGATGCCGTTCCTGTTGTACAGGCCGCCGTCTACTTCGATGATGCCGATGATCTTGTATCCGGCTTCCGCCATGAGGAGGGCCGCGTTCGAACCGACGTTGCCGAAGCCCTGCACGATGACGCGGGTGGTGTCGCGATTCAGGCGGAGTTTCTTGATCGCCTGATCGCAGACCATGAGAACGCCGCGTCCTGTAGCCTCGCGGCGCCCGCGCGATCCGCCGATGTTGACCGGCTTGCCGGTCACGACCGCGGTACAGGTCTGCCGCATGTGCATGGAGTAGGTATCCATGATCCAGGCCATGGTCTGCTCGTTGGTGTTTACGTCGGGGGCGGCGACGTCCTTCTCGGGACCGATGAACTCGAACAGTTCGGCGGTGTAACGGCGGGTCATGCGCTCCAGTTCGCCCTGCGACATTTTGTGCGGATTGCAGATGATGCCGCCCTTGGCGCCGCCGAATGGTATGTTCACCACCGCGCACTTCCAGGTCATCCAACTGGCCAGCGCGCGAACTTCGTCGAGATTCACGTCGGGCGCGTAGCGCAATCCGCCCTTGGCCGGGCCCCGCGCAATGGAGTGCTGCACGCGGTATCCGGTGAAGACCTCCAGGTGCCCATCGTCCATCTGCACCGGGATATGAACAATGATTTCGCGGCTCGGACTCCGCAAGACCTTCCACAGTCCTTCATCAAGATTCAGCTTACGCGCGGCCAGGTCGAAGCGGGCGGCTTGCGCCTGCCAGGGATTAGTCTCGTTTTCCAGGTCCACAGTCGTCGTCGTCATAAAAGTCTCCGCATGATCGCAATTTGACGCTTGCAATTGACGCTTGCCATTGCCGCCCCAAGTCGCCGGGCAAGCCTCGCAAAGTATATTGCCGGTCAGGAGGCTAAGCAAGCGAAGCGGGGTGACGGAGCCCGCACAGTAACGGACGGCGCTCGGCGGCCTGCACCGCCATTGCTCGCTTATGATCCCTTACGGTTTTTCCGCCACTCCCACACTAAGTCATTCTAAGTCATTTCGGTTGAGTGCGTTGGGACTGGGTGGTTTGAACGGGGACGTGGCTGCGGGAATCGTAACCCCAGCGCCAATTACCCTTGGCCGAGGTTTATAATGCCCAAAGCAATGACGGAAGAGATCAAAAAGAGGCTTCGGGACGAGCTGAACACGCTCGAGCGTGAACTGGCCCATGACATCCCCAGAGAGCTCAAAAAGGCCGTAGCCATGGGCGACCTCAGCGAAAACGCCGAGTACCACATGGCCAAGCAACGCCAGGAGTATCTGAAGGCGCGCCTCCGTCAACTGGGCAAGCGCCTGGCCGACCTGTCGTTGATCAACATGAACAACATCCCCAGGGATAAAGTTGGCCTCGGCTCGACCGTGACCATCTACGACGGCACCAAAAATGAAGAAATGGAATACCAGTTGGTGACCAGCGAGGAATCAGACGTGGCCGCCGGCAAAATTTCAACCACCTCGCCGATCGGACGCGCCCTGCTGAATAAGAAAGTTGGCGACACCGCCATCGTCGTCACACCCGGCGGAAGCCGCGAAATGGAAATCCTGAAGCTCTCCACCATGCACGACATAGCCGAAGCCAAGCTGGAAGCGGAACTGGAAGCGCTGCCGGAACCGGAACGGGAAACAGAATGAGCGGCAAAGAGGTGTTGCCAGTGGAGCGACGGGCGCCCTCGCCCGTCCCGCCGCGCCTGTGTGGTGACGGGGCTCCGCCCCGTCCAAGCGGGGCGAAACCCCGTGTCCACGCAGTAATGATGGGTAGAATCCTATGAGCTGGACCAGCGGAGTCGGTCGCGCCTGCGGCGTTCTGCTCGACGCCATCGTGCGCCTGCTCGCTCTCTCGCGCATCAATCCCAACTTCCTGACCCTGATGGGGCTCGTGGTCAACACCTACGCCGCGTTTTTATTTGGATATGCCAACGGCGACAACCAGCGCCGCATGTTTTTCTATGCTGGCCTGGTCATCATCGGATCGGGATTCTTCGACCTGGTGGATGGTCGCGTCGCCCGCGCCTCGAACCAGGTCACCCGCTTCGGAGGGTTTTTCGATTCCATCGTCGACCGCTACAGCGATGCCTCGCTGTTCTTCGGGTTACTGGTTTTCTACGCGCGCGGCAACCGGTTCTTCTATGTAGTGCTAGCCGCGCTGGCCATGATCAGCGCCATCATGGTGAGTTACGCCCGCGCCCGCGCCGAGTCGCTCATCGGCGCCTGCCGCGTCGGTTTTATGGAACGCCCCGAACGTCTGGTGTTGCTGATCATCGGCGCCCTCTTCAACGTCATGGCGCCGGTGCTCTGGGTGATCGCCGTGCTCTCGACCATCACCGTAGTCCACCGCGTCATCTACACCTGGCAGCGGACAACGGAAATGGACGCTCCCGCCAAGGCCGCGTAAACACGCCTGAACGATGGAGCGACGGGCGCCCCGCCCGTCCCACTGGGAATCAAGTTCCTATACTTCCCGGGTGCTAGACTAATTTCCGCAACTTTTTCCGGGGTCTAAAAAGTGCCGACAAATCCTGTTCTGGTAGTTCACGGCGGAGCCTGGGCCATTCCCGACGACATGGTCGAAGCGCACGTGAACGGCGTGCGCAACGCCGCCGCCGCCGGATGGCGCGTGCTGGAACGCGGCGCCTCCGCGCTCGACGGCGTCGAGGAGGCCGTGGTCGTGATGGAAGACGATGAAACCTTCGACGCCGGCCGCGGCAGTTTCCTGAACCGCGACGGCAAAGTGCAACTCGACGCTTTCATCATGGACGGCGCGACGCTGCGCGGCGGCGGCGTCGGCGGCGTCGAGCGTCTGCGCCACCCGGTTCGCGCTGCCCGCAAAATTCTCAGCGACAGCCCGCATGTCTATTTTGTCGCCGAGGGCGCCGAGCGCTTTGCCGCCGAGCACGGCATCGCTCTCTGCCGCAACGAAGACCTGATCATTCCTCGCGAGGTCGAGCGCCTGCGCGCCTACCAGGCGCAAGATTCAACCCATGGCAACGATCTGTTCGCGCCTGAAATCTCGCACGACACCGTCGGAGCCGTAGCTCTCGATCGCCATGGCAATATCGCGGCCGCGACCTCAACCGGCGGCACGCTCAACAAAGCTCCCGGCCGCCTCGGTGACTCTTCGCTGATCGGCTGCGGCTGCTACGCAGATAATCTCAGCGCCGCCGCTTCCACTACCGGATGGGGCGAACCCATCATGAAGCTGGTGCTCGCCAAGTGGGCGGCGGATCGCGTCGAATCCGGCAGTTTGCCCGAGTGGGTCGCGCAGGAAGCGATGAACTATCTCAAGCAGCGCCTCAACGGCCACGGTGGAATCATTCTGCTCGATGCCCAGGGCCGCTTCGGAATTGCCCACAACACCCCGCGCATGGCCTGGGCGCTCCGTGCTGTACAGAAACAAGAACAGGGGATTCAGCGCCCGCCTATCTAAGGAGCACGCTTCCCGTGGTCAATCGCCTGAAGGTCGGCGCCGTTTTGGTCGTGTTGGCGACCTGCCTGTTGCTGACTGCCCAGAATGTGGTGTTGACGGGCTCGCTCGGCGGTCGCGTCACCGACCCGAGCGGGGCGATCGTGCGGGGAGCGGCGGTCGTTGTTCGGAACCTCGCGACCGGCGTGGAGCAAACTGCCGAGACAAACCACGCCGGACTTTACCGCTTTCCTGTGGTCATGCCGGGCACCTATTCCATCACGGCAAGTCTTAGGGGATTTCGCGATGTGCAGGTATTGGTGCGAGTGCTGGTGGGAAACACCACGTCGCAGGACATTAAGCTGCAGGTGGGAGCCAGCGCGGACACGGTGAAAGTCGTGGGGACAACGCCCCTGCTGCGGCCCGAGGAATCCTCCGCCAGCACGGTGATCGAGCGGTCGTACATTGAGGGATTGCCGCTCAACGGACGAAAATACACCGATTTTATGATGCTCACGCCGAATACCAGCTACGACGGCGACACCGGCCTGGTGAGCGTTGCCGGACAACAGGGCGGAGAAGACTCGGGATACGCCAATGGAAATGGCTCCAATGCCTTTACCGTGGACGGAAGCAACGCCACCAACAACTACTTTGCCGACATTGTGGGGCGTAATCGCATTCCGTATCTGTATGGCGAAAACGTGATCCAGGAGTTTCAAGTCGCGGTCAGCCCGTACACGTCAATCTACGGAGGTGGAGCGGGGTTCGTGAATGCGGTGACCCGGTCGGGTGGCAACGCGTTCCATGGCAGTGCGTTCTATTACAACCGCAACTCCGCGACGGGGGCCAACGACGCCCTCGATAAAGCCGCCGGCAATCCGAAACCGGAAGATGCTTTGCAGCAATTCGGCGCCGGGCTGGGCGGGCCAATCCGGCGAAACCGCTTATGGTTCTTTGCGGATTATGAGCAGCAGTTGCGCAACAATCCGATTCCCGTCATTAACTCGGCTTTGTCAACGACGCCAGCTAACATAGCAGCTTTTTTGAATGCTAATTTTGGTATTCCAGCCGGGACGACGCTACCTGCGCCGAACGGCCCCTTGCCGGTGCCGGGTGGCGACGCCGCGCCTGATCCGAGCAATCCGGTATACCTGCAGCAAGTGTCGAACACCGTGAACGCACTGGACTCCAATCTGGGCCTCAAAACAAGAAAGCGTAACGATTGGGTGATTACGCCCCGGCTGGACTATCAGGCCAGTTCGCGCGATGGCCTGTTCCTGAGCTTCAATGTGAACCGGTTCAACTCGCCCGGAGGCGTCATCATTGACCCTACGGTGGGTAACTATGGGACGCAAACGTTGGCCAACGCCTACGTGCATACCTTCCAGGCCAGCCTGGGATGGACCCACACGTTCTCCTCCAACCTGCTGAACGAATTTCACGCCAGCACTTCACAAGACAACGAGATCTCGACCCCGACCGGCCTGGCTCCAAACATCCCCACGTTGATTTTGGATAGCCCGGCCGCATTCATTCTAGGCAACGCTCCTTTCTCGGTGGGCAGGGTTTTTGAAAGGCAGTATTCTCTCGCCGACCGGGTCGATTACGTGATCGGCAAACAGACGCTGCAATTCGGTTTCGATATGAATCGCGCCTGGGATGCGGACAACAATGATGGCGGTGCGGATCCGAACGAGGCGGTCGATTTCGGGTCCTTCCTCGGCAGTTATGAATTTTCGAATCTGGAGGCTTTTGCGCTCGGCCAATACAACGTCTTCAGTCAAACTTCGGGAAACCCGACTTTTTCTTTTGCCGTGCCGTATTACGGATTCTACGTGCAGGACACTTTCCGCGCTTTGCCGAAGTTGACGCTCGAAATAGGCTTGCGCGAGGACTTCCAGGTTTACCCGCAGCCCGCGAAAAATCCCGCCTTCCCGCTCACCGGGCAATATCCGAACCAGTTTCGGCGCCTGGCGCCGCGCTTCGGATTTGCCTGGCAGCCCGAATCGAAGACCGTAGTGCGCGGAGGATTCGGCCAGTTCTACACCAACATGAACGGCCTGAATTACCGTAACGCGGTGGCCTCGAACGGGCTGGGGTCACAGCAATCTTCGGCCAGTGTCAGTTACAACTCGGCTCTTCTGCCGAACCAACAGCTACCATCGTTTCCGACTATCCTTCCAGCTAATTCCCCTCGGTTCTCGGCTTCCGAGGACATATCCCTGGTTTCTCCGCAGTTCAGGGCGCCTTATATTTTACAGGCCAGTTTGCAGATTGAGCGCGAGATTTTCGAGAACACAACTCTAACTATCGGCACCATGTGGAATCACGGCGTGCATATTCTTTCCGGCAGCGCCTATGACTTGAACCTGGAGCCGTTGTTAGGCACGACGAGGTATGTGGTGTGTCCTGCCAGCGCAACTACGCTCCCCTGCAGCGGACCGACGATTGCCCTGCCGAACATGGACAATGGTTTGCTGACGGAAGGCCGCATTAACCCCAACCTGGGCCAGATCAATGAACTCATCAGTCCGGGGCAAAACCATTACAACTCTTTCTTTGTGCAGTTGCAGCACCGCATGTCACAGGGCCTTTCTTTGCAATTCTCTTACACGTTTGCCAAAAGCATCATGCTCGATGGGATGGACTTCAACAACCAGTTCGACTTCAGCAATACCCATGCTCCCTCGCTGCTCGACCAGCGGCATCGCATCAGTTTTGCCGCTGTCTACCGGCCGGCGCTCGAAAGACTGACGAGTTCGGACACCGGGCGGGCGATCCTTTCGGGCTGGAGGCTGAGCAGTGTCATGGAGTTCTCTTCCGGTCGTCCCTACGCGGCTTTGTTGAGTCCCGCGTGCACCAGTTCGGCCACGACCATCACAGTCAACACCTTCGACAATTGCGGCGTCACTCCAAGCGGCACCATCATTGGCAATGACAATCTAAACGACACCGCCTTTGACCAGGACACCGCAAACACCGCGGCGGGCATCAATGGCGGTGGTCCCACGCCGGGCATCGGCCTGAATTCTTTCTACGGCCCGTGGCTGGAAAGGATCGACGTTGGGTTAACGCGCAGTTTTGCGATCCGGGAAGGCAGCGAACTGCAATTTCAAGCGCAAGCCTTCAATTTGTTCAACCACGCCAATTACTACGTGCAGAACGGCGACGGGATCAACCAGTTGCAATACAACCCAATTGGAAAGTACTGCGGCGACGGAGCATCGCTCAACCAGACCTGCTATCTGGTTCCCAACTCGGGCCCGGGCAATTTCGGAGCCCTGCAGGAAATTAGCCCCAACGGCCTTCCCCGCGTGTTGCAGTTTTCAGCCCGATTCACGTTCTAGTTAGGGGGATTCGAACCTGGGACGCATGCTCGGAACTGAGCTTTTTTGAACAGATTTCGACATCTCCGGAATGAGAAAATTCCCCCGGAATTTCTTGCGAGCGAGACGGAGTCTGCAGTTATGTTTCGTCCGACAAACTCGCCTCTCAATCCACGAAACCCGGAGCAGCCGAGCAACACCGGGCAAACGAGGGATGATGGCCAGAGGAATCACCATGCATATTCGTTTCATTCGTACGCTGTTGTTCACTCTATTGTTCGCGCTCGTCGTGCTCTCGATGTCGGCGGCATCGTTCGCCCAAATCGGCGTGGCCATTAGGATCGGCCCGCCCGCGCTGCCTGTCTATGAGCAGCCTCTTTGTCCGGGGGACGGTTATCTCTGGACCCCTGGCTACTGGGCCTACGATTACGACGTCAGCGATTACTACTGGGTGCCGGGCACCTGGGTAATGGCGCCGGAAGTCGGTTTCCTGTGGACCCCAGCCTATTGGGGTTGGGGCGGCGACGGTTTCGTTTTCTACGACGGCTACTGGGGTCCGCACGTAGGCTTCTACGGCGGGATCAATTACGGCTTCGGCTATTTCGGTCTAGGTTTTGAAGGCGGGCGTTGGGACGGCGGACACTTTTTCTACAACCGTTCCGTGAGCAACGTGAACGTCAACATTCACAATGTTTACGACACCCACGTGGTCATCAACAACGTGAGCCACGTCAGCTACAACGGCGGCAATGGTGGAATCAACGCGCGTCCAACACCTGAAGAGGAGTCTGCGGCGCGTGACAGACATGTCCCGCCGGTAGCAGCTCAAACTCAACATGCGCAGGCCGCCCGAGCCAACCCGCAGCAACGCGCGTCGGCGAGCATGGGCAAGCCAGGCGTAGCTGCCACACCCCGGCCCGGAGATTTTAATGACCGTGGCGCTGTACCGGCCAAAGAGGCAGGAGCGCCTTATACACCAGCCAATCGTGGCGGAAATCAGGGGCGTTCAGAGAACGCCACTGGAGCCGGCACGGCCGTCCATCCTCACGACCTTCCGCCCTTAACAAAGAGCACTCCAAATACGGGCAACCCGAAGCAGGACCAGAAGTACCAGCAGCAGCAGGAAAAGCAAATCGCGAAGCAGCAACAGGAACGAGACAAACTCCAGCAGAAGCAGGACCAGGAGCATGTGAAGCTGGATAAACAGAAGGCGAATGACGCGCAAAAGCAGCAGGTGGAGCAGAAGCACTCTCAACAGACGCAGCAATTGCAGCAAAAACATCAACAGCAGACGCAGCAGTTGCAGCAGAGAATGCAGCCAGCGAGCCGGGGATCAGGCAAGAAGTGAAGTATGGAAGTAAGATCGTCCTCGAACGGGAAAGCCCGAATCGTTCTTGAACGAGGCTTCATAGAGCTCGCATTGCACCGGGAACCGGGCGGGGTATCGGCCAACCGGCAGATACCTCGCCCGGCACACTGCCCCGCCACCTTCTAAATCATCGTCCTCCCCTCCAGATCGAATTAGGTTCGTTCCCCGACGTACCAGGGCGCAGTCACCGCAAAAATACGCTCATTGCCGCGGACGAGAAGCACCCATTCCAGAAGCCGGCCCCGCTGATTGTGAAGGAAGTATTCATACCATTTGTCTTCCACGAGCTCGGGGATGACCACGATGATGTTGCGATCGGGATTCTTTTTCGAAAGGTCGAGAATGAACTGAACGATGGGAATGATGATAAAGCGGTACGGTGAAGGCAGGACGTGAAGCTGCGGCGGCTCCTTGCCTGCCGCGCGGAAGGGTTGCTCAACGTACTGTTCCCAGTCGTCTTGAAGCAATTCGGAATGCTCGCTGGGCTCGACGTGCAAGGCAATCACTTCCGGGGAGAGCCGGGCAGCAAATTCAATTCCCTGGCGTGTGATGTTGCTCCAGCGATCGATCACAATGACCGCAATCGGATGCTGGCTGAGACCTGCCGCGTCGACCGGAACCTTGCAGCTGGTAAGCAGTTTCACCGAGTGATAGTGGCGGCGGACGAGGGTGAAGAGAAAAATTGTCAGCGGAATGAAAAGCAAAGTAATCCAGGCGCCTTCCACGAATTTCGCAACCAGCACAACGACCGTGGTGATGCCGGTGACAAGGGCCCCGAGCCCATTCACGAGTGCGCTCTTCAGCCAATTCGGACCGCGATTTTTCCGCCAGTGCATGACCATGCCGGCTTGCGAAAGCGTGAAGGCCAGAAAAGCGCCGACGGCATAGAGCGGGATAAGCCGGTCGGTGACACCGCCGAAAAGGATGAGAACGCCGCCACAGAGCACCGCCAGGACGACGATGCCATAGGTGTACACGAGCCGCCGCCCGCGGTACCCGAAGGCGTGCGGGAGGTAGTTATTTTGCGCGATGGCGCGGCAAAGGCGCGGAAAATCGGCAAAGGCTGTGTTGGCGGACAGGGAAAGAACAACCAGGATTGAGCCGATGGCCAGATAATAATAAACGCCTTTGCCAAAAACCGAGGCGGTCAGCATGGAGAGAACGCTCTGATAGCCGGGCTGGCCCGGATCGGTGGCAGCAATTCCGTAAGTCTTTACGAGATAGGAAATTCCCGCCAGCAGCACCGCCAGGAGAAAAATAATCACCGTGAGAGTGCGCTGGGCGTTTTTCACGGTGGGCTCCCGGAAAGCCTTCACGCCATTGCTGACCGCTTCCACGCCAGTCAAGGCTGTGCAACCGCTGGCGAAAACCTTGAGCAGCAGCCAGTAACTGACTGCCGCCGTCATGGGCGGCACTGGCGGAAGCGGAACTGCCGGCGTGGGATGCCCTCCGCTGAGAAGAACACGGATAACGCCTGCGACGATGGTAATGAGAAGTGTGCCGACAAACAGATAGGTGGGAAGCGCGAAGGCCAAGCCCGCATCGCGCACGCCGCGGAGATTGAGGATGGTGACGACGATAAGAATGCCGACGCAAATAGAAAGCGTGTGCGGCAGCAGGGACGGAACGGCCGAAACCAGGGCGCCGACTCCCGCGGAAATGCCGACGGCGGCCGTGAGGATGTAATCGGCAAGCAGCGCGGCCGCGGCCAGCAGGCTGGCCGGCGCGCCAAGGTTGAAGCGCGCCACGGTATAGGAGCCTCCACCGGAGGGATACGCGGCGATGGTCTGGCGATAGGAGAAGTACACGATCACCAGCAACGTGATGATGGCGGCGCTGATGGGAACGATATAACGAACGCCAACAAGGCCAAGGGGAATCAGAAGGCTGAGGGCCGCTTCCGGGCCGTAAGCAGCCGAGCTCAGCGCGTCCAGACCAAAGATCGGGATGCCCTGCACCGGACCGATCTGTTCGGCGCGTTCATCACTGGTCTTGATGGGCTTACCGACCACAAGGTCAAGTATGTTCATGAGCGAAGAGCTCCACCGGACTGTTTACGCAGCAGAAACAGTGTGCGGGAGAACTCGTTTTCGAGCAACCCGGCGAACGAAGCATCGAAGCATCGCCCCGTAGGGGCGAACGAACTAAGCCCAGCGCTTCAGCGCTGGGAAAAGTGGGAAGAATGAGCTAAGTCCCGCAGTCGCTGCGATAGCTGGCGTGTTCTCAGCTCCGTCCTTAACCTGCTCGCGGTCAGACCGCGGCGCAAAATATTTCTACGCAGCCCGTCAGACCAAGTCCGTAGTGACTCCCCAGGCTGGCGATCGATGAGGGGATCTACTCCAAATTCCTCCGCTGTGTGACCTCCGCCCTTGCTCTGTCTCCGTACCCTATGTTTGACTTCCTAATGGATCAGGAGGCTCGTTCCTGCATGGCCGAAGTCGAAACCAAGTCCCTTCCCGCGAACGCCTACCAGCCGTTGAAGCCCGGCGAAATCTACATGCCGCTGGTGCCCACCAGCATGGCGCCACCGGAGGTGACCTGGCGCGCGGTGCTGTGGGGCACGTTGCTGTGTATCGTCTTCAGCGTCGCCTCGGCCTATTCCGCCCTCAAGGTCGGCCAGGGAATGGAGGCGGCGATTCCCATCTCCATCCTCGCCATCGGCTTGGCGCGCGTCTACAGACGGCGCTCCACCGTGCTGGAGAACATGATCATCACCGGCATGGGCGGCGCCTCCGCCGCCGTGGTCTCCGGTGCCGTCTTCACCGTGCCGGCGCTTTACATTCTCCACCTCGACCCGCATCCGGCGCAGACCATCTTCATTTGCCTGGCCGGCGGCTGCCTGGGCGTGCTCTTCGTCATTCCGCTTCGGCGCTACTTTGTGCGCGAAATGCACGGCAAGTTCCCGTTTCCCGAGGCCACCGCGATCACCGAAGTCCTCGTTACCGGAGAGAAAGGTGGATCGCAAGCCAAACTGCTGCTCCAGGCCACCGTCATCGCCGCCCTTTACGACTTCTTTGTCACCACCTTCCACGTCTGGAAGGAGTACCTGAACTTCAAGTTCGTGCCCGCGGTGCGCTCCCTGGCCGAGCGTGGGCGTATGGTCTTCAATTTCGACGCTGTCAGCTTCATCCTCGGCCTGGGCTACGTGATGGGCCTGCGCATTGCCCTGATCTTTTGCGCCGGCGGCATTCTGGTGAACTTCGTGCTCGTCCCCATGATCTGGTTCATCGGCAGCCACATGGGCGACGTCACTGTCTATCCCGCGACCATCCCCATTTCGCACATGACGGCCGCCGAGATCTACCGCTATTACGTGCGCTTCATCGGCGTCGGCGCCATCGCCACCGCCGGCCTCGTCGGCATTCTCAAGTCGCTGCGCGTGGTTGCCGGATCGTTTGCCATCGCGATGCATGCCTTCCGCCACGGCGAAGCGCCGCACATGGAACGCACCGATCGTGACATTCCCATCATCGCCATCCTCCTCGGCGTGGTGCTGGCGGCAATCGCAGTGGCCGCCTTCTTCGGACTTCTTCATGTTTCATGGACCGTGGTCGCCGTGGGCCTGGCGCTGACGCTGCTCTTTTCATTCTTCTTCACCACGGTGGCTGCCAACGCCATCGCCACCACGGCAAACAACCCGGCCAGCGGCATGACGTTGCTGACCGTCATTGTCTCCGCGGTGGTGTTGCTGAAGTTCGGGCTCTCCGGGACCACCGGCATGTTCTTCGTGATGGCCCTGGCCGGCATGGTCTGTGTAGCCTTGTGCGCCTCGGGACAGTTCATTACCGACCTGAAAGCCGGCTACTGGCTCGGTTCCACGCCTTCGGCCCAGGAAAAGGTGAAGTTTATTGGGGTCGTCGCGGCGGCCATCACCGCGGGGTTAACCATCATCCTGCTGGCCAAGGCCTTCCAGTTCGGAGAGGCCGTGCCCGGCGACCCGCGCCAGGTCCTGGTCGCGCCCCAGGCCTCCGCACTGAAAGCCGTCGTGTCGGGATTCATGAGCGGCCAACCGGTCGCCTATATGTTGTTCGGCATCGGCGCCATGGTGACCGTGGTGTTGGAGATGCTCGGCCTCTCTTCCATGGTCTTCGCGCTGGGAATCTATTTGCCGCTACAGCTGACCACGCCGATCTTGGCCGGCGGATTCCTCTCCCACCTGGTGAACAAACGCGGCGAGAAAGCCGGCGGCCAGCACGGCAATACCATCCGCGAGCGCGGCATCATCATTGCCGGCGGATTGATGGCGGGCGGCGCGCTCGGCGGAGTGATTGGGGCGGCGCTGCGCGTGCTGCCGCGCTTCAAGGAAGAGTGGATTCAGACGCCGTTCTACGCCAACGAGGCGGTGTCCCAAACCGTTTCCGCCCTGCTGTTTGTTGGCCTCTGTCTGTATGTATGGTTCGGCTCATTGAAGAAAGTGAGCGCAGAAAAATAATAATAATGAGGAGGTCCCCATGGACTCGATAGAACGATTTGTCGCAGATGCAGTTCTCGGCATCGACACGCTTTGGGGTGGCGATGTCATGTGTCCCTCTGGCACGGGACGATTCATCGCCGACTCATGGTTCTCGGATGAACCACTGCCGCCGGCCTATACGGTGCCGGCAGCGGCGCGGGTGCGGGAGACCGGCGGCGTTTCCGGCAAGAACGTCGATCGTCAGGCGGTGGAGGAGTACTTGCGCCAGGTGGATCTCCCGCAAGCCATCGCCGGAATTCGCGATGAGGCCCGGAAGCTCGGCGCCCGGAAGAGCAATGGCATGCGCAGTCAGTATCTCGAAGGCCTGGCGCTTTGCCTGGAGACGATGTGGGACCTGGCCATGGAAGTTCTCGGCAAAGGCAAGCCGGTTCCCTACGCCCGGTGTGTTGAGTCCTCGACGGGCCGCCCACCCGAACCCTCCAGCCCCGCGACCAAGCGCGAGCGTGTTGCCGAATTGTTGGGCCGCGCCGGTTACTCAACATCCGGTTCTGCCGGCCTTCTCGGCGCGGTCGATGCCTGGCGGCGCGATCGTGTGGTTCCCATGGCTTCTGTCCGTGCTCTAGGCGCGGCCATGATTGCCCACTTCGACCGCCTAAGCGCGGCCAACTTGCTGCCCTATCTTCCCCAGGATCTCGTGCGGGTGCCGCGGGCCAATATTGAATTCCTGCCCATCAAGGACGCATGGTTTTCCGGCTCGATGAACTACATAGGGCGAGCGCGGAAGGCGGATGGCAGTCCGCAGTACGAAGCCACTTACGAGATCAACGCTTCGCTGCAGATCTCGGTACCGGAGTTCGAGCAACTGGTGAGCCACGAAGTCGTGCCCGGGCACGTGACAACATTTGCCTACTTACAGAATCTTTATGTTCGCGGGAAAGCAGGCTTCGAAACCTCGGTATTAACCATGAACACTCGTGCGGCCACCCTGTTCGAGGGCATCGCGAACAATGCCATTCTAATCGCCCATGGCGTAACCGAAATCGAGCAACTCCCCGACGAAGATTTGCAGATCGGCGTACTGCTGGCGTTACTGCAGGATGATGCCAAGAATCAGTCGTCATATTTGACCTGGGGAGAGAAAGTGCAGCGCGAGAAAGTGGCGGCCACACTTCGTAAGGATTTCCTCGTCACGGAAGAGCGCGCAGATAAGCTTTCTGGCGCCTGGGGTCAACATCCCTTGCTCGGCCGAATGTATCTTCCGGCTTATCGGGCGGGCACAGACCGAGTCGCACAATTGCGACGCACTTACCCGGCAGATCGCATTCTACCCGTAATCTACGGCTGCTCCGGGTTAGCTGATATCGTGACTATCGACGCGATGTTGAAGCGAGAGTAGCTCGAAATGGTCGGGCGCTTGGGTCCGAACCGGACAAGGAAGACCACTTGCAACCCGCGAGCGTTGAGAGAATGATAATTTCATCGCCAATGCAAACTGATCGAACGCTGGCGCCATTGTCTGAGGAGCTCCGCGCTCACTACTTGGCAATTTTGGGAGTCGCGCCAAGAAAACCCAGCCTGGAGGCCCTTCGCGAGTTGCTGGCAGCCCACCTCACCCGGATTCCCTTCGAGAATATTTCCAAGCTTTATTACCGCAAGCGCCTGGGGCTGGTGAACCTGCCGCCAATTCGACTCTATCTCGATGGCATCGATAAGTACCATTTCGGCGGCACCTGCTATTCCAACAACTACCATTTCCATCTGTTGCTCCGCAGCCTGGGATACGAAGCGAAATTATGCGCTTCAGACATGAAGACTCCGCAAGTTCACGCGCTGAACATAATTACGATTGAAGGACGAGAGTATCTGGCAGACACGGGTTACGCCGCCCCGCTGCTGGAGCCAATTTCTCGTGACTTAGCGGCGGACTATGAAACCACATTGGGCCGGGATCGTTATGTGCTGAAGCCACAAGACGCAGACGGCTGTTCGCGCCTTGAACTGTATCGTGATGGCGTTTTGCGCCACGGTTATCTGGCGAAGCCTGCGCCCAGGACGATTGAAGATTTCAGTAAGGTGATCGCGGCATCGTTCTCTGCCGATGCAACGTTCCTGAATTCGGTTTTGCTGGTGCGATTCTATCCGGGCCGTTCCGTCCTCATTCACAATTTGACACTGGTTGAATCGGAAGGCGACAAATCGACCGTGCATGCGTTGCCAAATCGTGACGAGTTGATTGTCACAATTGAACAGCGCTTTGGCATGCCGCGGGAGATAGTCGGCGAAGCAGTAGGTCAACTCGGCAATTTGCAAGATGCCTGGAGTTAGACCGGTTTTATGAACCCTGCTCTACTCTTCACTCCTCGTCCTGAGGACGCATCTTCCCGGTGCGCAGATAACGGTTGTGCCAGCCCAGCGATTCGGTGAGCAGGTGTGGCGTATGTTTGCCATACGACAGCCGCTCGGACCGGTTGAGATAGTCGAGAAGCAAAGGTTTGTAGTCCGGACTGGAGCACTTTTCGATGATGAGGTGCGCACGCTGACGCGGCGAGAGTCCGCGTAAATCGGCCAGTCCGTGCTCGCTGACAATGACCTGCACGTCATGCTCGGTGTGGTCAACATGCGACACCATGGGAACGATGGTCGAGATGGTCCCGCGCTGCGCGGTCGATGGGGCCATGAAGATCGAGAGGTATCCATTGCGGGCGAAGTCACCGGACCCGCCAATGCCGTTCTGGATGCGCGATCCCATGACATGTGTCGAGTTGACGTTGCCGTAAATGTCGGCTTCGATCATGCCGTTCATGGCGATTACGCCGAGGCGGCGAATGATCTCGGGATGATTGGAGATCTCCTGCGAGCGCAGAACGATGCGCTCGCGGTAGTTGGCCATATCGGCATTCACTTCGGTCATCATCTCGGGGCCGAGCGAGAATGCCGTGGCCGAGGCGGTAGTCAACTTGCCTGACTTCAGCAGACGGATCATACCGTCTTGAATAACTTCCGTATAGGAAGTCAGTCCTTCAAATGGGCCTTCCTCAAGCCCAAACAGCACCGCATTGGCAATGTTGCCGACCCCTGATTGCAGCGGGAGCAGATTCGCCGGCATACGGCCCTTCTGCACTTCCCAGCTGAGGAATTCCAGAATGTGGCCGGCGATCCGCTTGGAAGCCGCATCGGGCGCTTTGAAGGCGCTATTGCGGTCGGGAGAATCCGTGAGCACGATGGCGACGACCTTCTCCGCGGGACATTCCAGGTAGGGCGTGCCGATGCGCTGCCCGGGACGCACCAGTGGAATCGGTCCGCGATTCGGTGGCGGCTCGAGACCGTAGTAGATGTCGTGCATGCCCTCCAGCGCAGCCGGCTGCCACGCGTTGACCTCGAGGATCACGCGCTCCGCTTGATCGATCCAGGTCTTGTTGTTGCCGACCGATGAACTCGGCACCAGCCGTCCGTCCTCCAGTACAGCGGTGACTTCGATGAGCGCGACGTCGAGCTTGCCCAGGAATCCATATTCAACGAACTGGGCGACATGGCTGAGGTGAATGTCCATGTAGTCCATTTCGCCCGCGTTGATGCGCTTGCGGGTTTCTGGATCGGACTGATAGGGAAGGCGCAGATGGATGCCTCCCGCCATGGCCAGCGCTCCA
>Ga0074044_10001786_pt1 | contig 19133 bp, 13 predicted proteins | sample BogForMeECP23OM1_FD_94443 | JGI IMG/M metagenome (GOLD analysis project Ga0074044, IMG submission 94443) | Bog forest soil microbial communities from Calvert Island, British Columbia, Canada - Bog Forest MetaG ECP23OM1 | ecosystem: Environmental > Terrestrial > Soil > Wetlands ...
CGCCGACGTGAATGAGCCAGCTGGCAACAAAGCCGGCCAGCAGCGGTAGCGCCGCGAATAAATGCTGATGCACGGCAAGTCCGGCCGCAACCATCACCGGCGCTGCCGCCGTGGGCAGAGTGTGCCCCGGATAGAGCAACAGGTCGATCCAGATATCGCGCCGCCGGGTGCTGGCCGCAGGCTCGGTCATTGCAGTCCTTCAGCTCATGCTTCAGCTCATGCCGGATTTTGCCAAAGCGGCCGCTGATAGAGCTGACGGCTTACTCGTAGCGTAAGGCCTCGATGGGGTCGAGGTTGGCGGCTTTGCGCGCGGGATAATAGCCAAAGAACACCCCGACGGCGGCGGAAAACACAAAGCCGCCGGCAACGGCGGGCAGGGAGATCGGAGCCGGCCAGCCCGCAATCAGTGAAATGCCGATCGAGAACACGACGCCCATGACGATACCGGCGAGTCCGCCGCTGACGCTGAGAAAGATTGCTTCGGCAAGGAACTGCAACAGGACGTGCAGCCGGCGGGCGCCGATCGCCATGCGCAGCCCGATCTCCCTTGTCCGCTCGGTGACCGATACGAGCAGGATGTTCATGATGCCGATGCCGCCAACAATGAGCGATATCGAGGCCACCGCGGCAAGCAGAAGCGCCATGATGCGGCTGGAGCTTTCGGCGGTTTCGGCGATCTGGCTCAAGTTGCGGATCTGGAAATCGTTCACCTGGCCGGACCGAATTTGGTGTCGGCGCGCGAGAATCTCGGTGACTTGGCCGATTGCGGTTTGCACCTGATCCTCGCTCGTCGCCTGGACATAAATCTGGTTTACATAGCCAGTCAGTCGCGGCTGCAGGTTGTAGGGATTGGGCGGCGGCAGATAAACCCAATTCAGCGGCGTCTGCTGCGTGCTAGGCGCCGCGACGCCGAGCACCTTGCGCTCGGCGGTCGCGAACGGGATCATGATAAGATCGTCCTGGTCGGTACCATAGGCCGTTTGCCCCTTGGAGACGAAAGTGCCGATCACGCGCAGCGTCACGCCCTTGACTTCGATGGGGGCGCCGATGGGATTCTCGTCGGTCGCGAACAGCTGGCGGACGACTGTCTGGCCGAGGACGGCGACCAATGCCGCGTTGTCGTTGTCATCTCGCGTAGTCCCGCGTCCTGAGGCGATTTGCCAGTTGGTAATTGGCGGATAATTGGGACTGACGCCCTGAATGTTCGTCGTCCAGTTCTGATTGCCGTATTCAACCTCCCCCGACTGCCGGATGAGGTAACTCACGCTGCCGACGGCGGACGCTTCGCGGCGCAACGCTTCGGCGTCGGTAATCGTGAGCGTGGAGGCGCTGCCCAATCCGGCGCGTACGCCGCCCATCGTGGTGGCGCCTGGAACAACAACCAACAGGTTGGTACCGAGGCTCTGGATCTGCTTGAGCACGGCTTCGTTGGCGCCCTGGCCGACGGAAACCATCGCGATAAGCGCGGCGACGCCGATAAAGACGCCGAGCATGGTGAGCGCCGAGCGCATCTTGTTACGGAGGATGGCCTGCATCGCGGCGGCTGCGATCATCGATCCGAATGCCCAGAACGCGCCGGCGGGACGAGCCGCTTGTTGCCGGGATGGAACAGCTGCACCGCGGGCCGCGCTGAGATTTTCGGCAACATGCAGTGGGTGTTTCTTTTCGCGTTTTCGTTCGTCGGATACAATCTTGCCGTCGCGCATGGTCACCACGCGATCTGCGTAAGCGGCGATATCGGACTCGTGCGTGACGACGACGATGGTGACGCCGCGCTCGCGGTTCAGCGATTGCAGCGTGTCCATGATGTCATGCGAGTTGCGCGTATCGAGATTGCCGGTCGGCTCGTCGGCAAGTAGCACGGCCGGATTGTTGATGAGTGCGCGCGCGATGGCGACGCGTTGCTGCTGGCCGCCCGAGAGCTGGCCCGGAGTATTGCGCTCGCGATCGCCCAGGCCGAGCAGGCTGAGCGCCGCCTGCGCGCGCTGCACGCGAGAGGCTCCGTTCGATCGGTTCGTTGTCGCATAGAACAGCGGCAGCGCGACGTTTTCGATCGCACTGGTGCGGGCGAGTAGGTTGAAACTCTGAAAGACAAAGCCCAGCCGCTCGCTGCGCAGCCGCGCCAGCTCGGGCTCGCTGAGATGGGCGACATCGGTGCCTTCGAAATAATAATTGCCGCTGGTCGGCCGGTCGAGGCAGCCGAGGATCGACATCAACGTGGACTTGCCCGACCCGGATGAGCCCATGATGGCAACGAATTCGCCGCGTTCGACAACGAGGCTGACGCCCTGCAGCGCATGCACGTCGACATCGCCGACGCGGTAAACGCGCGTCACATTTTCAACTCTGATTGTCTGTTCCGACATTTTCGCGCTGTGGGCCGCGGCCTGACTCTGATCACAATCGCGGTTGCGGTGTCGCCGTTTGGCCGCTCGTTGTGCTTTGCTCCGCCGTGATCACCGGATCGCCCGGTTGCACGTCGCCGCTCACGATCTCGGTATACGTCTCGTCGTCGAGGCCGAGAACGACGGGAACAGTTACTGGTTTGCCATCGCGGAGAACCCAGATGCGGCCTTGATTGGATGCGGTCGCTGAGGGCGCCGCCGCAGGCGCTGCGGCAGGCTGAGCGGGTGGCGCCACAGGCCCCGTGCCGAGCTGAGCGGGTGGTGCCGCCGCCGCGACGGGCTGAGCTGGCGGCGCGACATAGCCTTTGGGAACGTAACGTAGCGCCTGGTCGGGCACCCGAATGACGTCGCTGCGCTGGTCGACGACAATCTGGGCTGCTGCGGTCATCCCCGGCTTGAGCGCGAGGTCCGAATTGTCGACGCTGAGCACGACATCGTAGGTGATGACGTTCTGCACGTTTTGCGGCGACTGGCGGACTTGGCTCACTTTGGCTTGGAAGGTTCGCTTGGGAAACGCGTCGACGGTGAAATTGCTTTCGTCGCCTTCCTTGATGCCCCCGATATCGCTCTCGCTGACATTGGTATCGACCTCCATTTTCGTAAGATCGCTCGCGATGAGAAATAGCGTCGGCGTCTGGAAGCTGGCCGCGACGGTCTGCCCCTGGGTCACATTGCGGGACACGACCGTGCCGTCCACAGGCGACACGATATCGGTATATTCGAGATTAAGCTGGGCACCTTCGACGAGCGCCTGGTCGAGCTTGACGGTCCCCTGGTCTTGCTGGACGAGGTAGGCCTGATCCTCGGCCTGTTGGCGCGCAATCGAGTTCTGCGCGGCAAGCTGCTGATAGCGCACGAGATCTGCCTGGTCCTTGCCGAGGATGGCCTGATCGCGCAGCAGCTGACCCGCATACTGGTCGAGCGTCGCCTGGAACGGACGCGGATCGATCTTGGCGCAAACCTGGCCCGCCTTCACCTCCGTATTGTAATCGCAGGACAGGCTCTGGATGACTCCGGAGACGTAGGACCCGACGATGATGGTCAGCTCCGGATTGACGGTTCCCGTCGCGGTTACGGTTTGCGTAATCGTGCCGCGAGAGACCGGCACGGTTACATAGTGCACCATGCTCTTCGTGCTGACGCCCCATAACCCGGCACCGATCGCCGCGATGACGCAAATCGCGATCACCGTCGCGAGCCGCCCATATTTTTTGAACCAACTCTTTTTTGCAGTGGACGGCGTTGCCGTAGATTTCAGGACCTTCGCCGGGGTCTCGACTTGCGACGCATCTGAGCTGCCACTCGTCGCCATCTCGCGCATCCATTGCGGCGGCGCAGGCCGATACCGGGAGGGGCATTGGCTTCTTGCGAGCCTGCGCCGCCGCTCTCTCTCTCCTTGCCCGAAACCGCCGGCGCACAAATTGATTTGGGTCAACGTACGCACCCGAATGCGACGCTACGTCAAATATCCGAAATAGCTCAGTACAGGCCGATAACGAGGTTTCCAGGGCGTGAACTCATAAACGCGCCCGCGCGGATGGCTTACAAGAGTCCGCTCCGGAACAATCGCAACGGTTCGAGCGCACGTCAGCCACGTCCGCTCTTACTCCGATCGCGTCGTTTCGAGCCCGGCCACGAGGGATCGTTCCCGCGGTCGCTGTGAGCCACCGTGAAGCAGGGACCTGCCGATTGAGGCGTGATATCCTTGCCGCTATTGTGCGCGCCGATGAGGTGATCGAATGAAACTTCCCCGCCGAAAATTTCTGCATCTGGCAGCGGGTGCTGCCGCGCTCCCAGCCGCGTCGCGGTTCGCAGCGGCGGACAGTTATCCGTCGCGGCCGGTGCACTTGGTCGTAGGCTATGCCGCTGGCGGGCCCGCCGACATAGCCGCCCGCCTGATCGCTCAATGGCTGTCGGGGCGTCTCGGTCAGCCATTCGTCGTCGAGAACCGCGCGGGTGCTAACAGCAATATCGCTACCGAGGCGGTCGTGAGGGCGCCCTCCGATGGCTACACGCTGCTGCTGGCCACTGGGTCTAACGTGTTCAATACGGCCCTCTACGACAATCTCCCCTTCAATTTCAGCAACGACATCGCTCCGGTCGCCAGCATCATGCGCACGCCGGGCGTGATGGAAGTCACGCTGTCGTTTCCGGCTAAGACTGTTCCCGAGTTTATCGCCTATGCCAAGGCCAATCCGGGCAGGGTCAACGTGGCGTCAGCGGGCCCAGGGAGCGCGCCACATCTTTACAGCGAGCTGTTCAAGATGATGGCGGGCGTCGATTTGGTCCAGGTGCACTATCACGGCTCGGGGCCGGCTTTGCCCGATCTCATTGGCGGCCAGGTTCAGGTCATGTTCGACCCGATTGCTTCGTCGATCCCGTTCATCAGGGCGGGCTCGCTGCGCGCGCTGGCGGTGACGACAGCAGAGCGTTTGGAGGTGTTGCCGGACATTCCCACCGTGGGCGATTTTGTGCCGGGCTATGAGGCGAGCAGTTGGGAGGGTATCGCCGCGCCGAAGAACACGCCCGCCGAGATCATCGACAAGCTCAACAGAGAGATCAATGCGGGCCTCGTCGATCCCGCCATGAGAGGGCGGATTACCAACCTGGGTGCAACGGTACTCATGGGCTCACCGAGTGACTTCAGCAAGCTCATCGCCGACGAAACCGAGAAGTGGGGCAAGGTGATCCGGGCGGCCAACATCAAGCCCGAGTAAGGACTATCGTCACCGCGCCAATATTCCAAGTTCCCGTTCCGCGAAGGTCTGGCTACTTCCACCTCGTGTTCACTCTGCCTGGCAGCTCGGCCAACCCGGTCAAACATCCTCAAGCAACAAGCCGCGGCCAAATCCCCATAGAGCCCCGCCGCTCCGCCGCTGCACGACCGACCGCGATTTCCTGCCTTGGCGCTTTTCCGACGCCGGCCGCCCGAGCGCGTCAATGGCTCTGTCATTTGCCGGCGTCCGAAAACCTGCACAGGAGCGCAACTGCGATCCAGCTTCAGTCCTCACGTTTTCATGGGGGCTCGTCGGGAACGCGCCAGCGAGATCGGCCACCCGTGGGAGGTTTAGAAGTGGTCTCGGTTGATCGCGGAACTACGCCACCACCAGCGCCGAAGTGAAGCGCCCGATGGTCGTGCGTTCAAGAGCAACCGAGGGGAGCCGTGCGTCCAAATGTCAGCGAGAATTCATAAGTTAGCCGCTTGACCACCGTTCGGACTGCCGAACTGCTTCTGTATAGCAAAGACATGCATCACCGCAATCCAGTAGCTAATTGAAAACATTCGATATTTATCGCAATGCGGATCGTTTCACATAAGAAAATTATACTTTAGTCCGTTCCGACACCTTGTAATCGGCTCCGCGTCAAGGCCTGAGCAATTGAAGCATATTGCTTATTAAGTAAAGTTCGATGCTTGGCACGACTCTTGCCGGTACCGACAAAAACTAAAGCAAAAAGCCCGTCGTCGACGAAGCTCCTGTCATCTGCAAGAGCTTGGCTTGTAATTCTTACGAGCAAGGGTTTAGGCGGCGTGCTCCTCACTGTTGAGGCTGTCACACATCGAGGATAAGGCCATGGACGCGAAAACCAACGCCAACATCAAGACCGGCACGCTGACACTCGGCGATGAGAGCTGGTCGTTTCCGCTCTATGACGGGACAATTGGCCCGCAGGTAATCGACATCAGCAAGCTCTACGCGGAGGCGAGTATCTTCACCTACGATCCCGGCTTCACCTCGACGGCGTCTTGCGAATCCAAGATCACCTATATCGACGGCGACGAAGGCGTGCTGCTCTACCGCGGCTATCCGATCGACGAGCTTGCCGAGCATGGGGATTTTCTCGAGACCTGCTATCTGTTGCTTTACGGTGAGCTGCCGACCGCTTCGCAGAAGCATGACTTCGACCACGGCGTGGTCCATCACACGATGGTTCACGAGCAGATGAGCCGGTTCTTTCAGGGCTTCCGCCGCGACGCCCACCCGATGGCGGTGTTAGTCGGCTGCGTCGGCGCGCTGGCGGCGTTCTATCACGACTTGACCGATATCACCGATCCGACCCAGCGGATGATGGCCTCGATCCGCATAATCGCGAAAATGCCAACGCTGGCGGCGATGGCCTACAAGTATTCGATCGGCCAGCCCTTCATCTATCCGAAGAACGACCTCGATTACGCGGCGAATTTCTTACGCATGTGCTTCGCGGTGCCATGCGAGGAATACAAGCCCAATCCGGTGCTCGCTCGCGCCATGGACCGCATCTTTATTTTGCATGCCGATCACGAGCAGAACGCCTCGACGTCGACAGTGCGGCTGGCTGGCTCGACCGGTGCCAATCCGTTCGCCTGCATCGCGGCCGGCATCGCCTGCCTGTGGGGCGCCGCGCACGGCGGCGCCAACGAGGCCTGTTTGAAAATGCTCGGCGAAATCGGCACCGTCGATCGCATTCCCGAATTCGTCAAGCGCGCCAAGAATCCCAACGATTCGTTCCGTCTGATGGGATTCGGCCACCGCGTCTACAAGAACTACGACCCGCGGGCGAAAATCATGCAGAAGACCTGCCACGAGGTCCTGCACGAGACCGGCCGTAACGATCCGCTGCTCGACGTGGCGATGGAGCTCGAACGTATCGCGCTGCACGACGACTATTTCGTTCAGAAGAAGCTTTACCCCAACGTCGACTACTATTCGGGTATCACGCTGCGCGCCATGGGCTTCCCCACTGCCATGTTCACGGCGCTGTTCGCACTGGCGCGCACCGTCGGCTGGATCGCGCAGTGGAAGGAAATGATCGAGGATCCGCACCAGAGAATCGGACGCCCGCGCCAGCTCTTCACCGGCGCGACGCGGCGTAAGTATCAGCCGATCTCGAAGCGGAACTAGCGATCGGTTCAGTCGTCATTGCCGGGCTTGACTATCTCGCCCGCGTAGATTGTGAGTCCGAGGACAAGGCAAACCCTTCGTCACGATCTAGTTGCCCGCGACGCTCGAGGCCGCGGCGTCCGCTCAACGGCCTCTCCGTACTATGCAAGAACGCTAGAGCCCTTTCCGTTCTGATGGAATCAGAACCGGGCTCTAGCATTTTGTTTGAGCATGATCTTTTCGGAAAACCGGTTTCCACTTTTCCGGATCGTGCTCTAGGCGCCCGACGGTGTTGGCCAGTGCCGCTCGTGGAACCAGCTGCGGTACGCCGTCATCTTGGCACGCTGCGCCGACGGCGCATGGCGTTTGCAGGTCGACGCCTCGACACTCTCTTCCGGCGCAGCCCACCGCAGCTCGACACAGTCGTTCGGATTGTAGGCCATCTCAAGATCGGCCGCGCGGTCGAGCACGTCCTTGAGCGAGAGCGTCCACTGCGAGCCGTCGCTACGCGTATAGGAAAACTTCCGCGCCGCAAGCTCCGACGCGAGCACGCCCCGCAATTCGGCCTTCACCTCCGCCGCGCTCTTGCCGTTCGCTATCATGTAGCGCTCGGGCCGCCGCGCGACATGATCGGGAAAGCCGCGCACCACATCGATCGCGATCAACAGACGAAAATCGCGCGCCGGGGTCGAATAATCCTCCCACGCGCCGGTGGTCTCGAAGATCGATGGGCCGGACGGCATGTCGACATCGCTGCGCGCGCTGTTTTGAAACTTTCGCCCGTTTTCGACCGCCGTGACGCGTGTCTTCACCTGCTCTTCGAGGTCGGTGACGGCGTCCTCCATCGCCCGCGCAGGCTCGAGCGGCTCGGGCGACATCACATCATCCATGCGATCGTAAAACTCCTGGACGCTAAGCTGCGACTGCTCGAGCGAGAAGTCGCCGTACTGCGGGTCTTTGGCGATTTCGGCATTGCTCAGCCGCCGCAAGGCGCCGTTCTTCCCGCGCACGATCGGCCGGAAGCGCTTGAATCCGGGGCCGCCGAGCGCGGGATCGTGCACGAACAGGAAATTGCCGCGCCAAAATCGCTTGCGCGTCACCGTCCCGTCGGGCTCCGCGTCGACGGCGAGGAAGACGCCCGGCGCACCGTTCGTTTCCGGCACGCGCTGCACCAGCATCAGAACGTGCCCGTACGGGTCGGCGTAGACGGTGCCCGGGCGCAGCGTCGCCTGCGTCAGCGGGAGGGTGTAAAAATCGGTGTTGTCGTCGCTCGCCGCCACTCGCACGGATCCAGTATGGACGACATCGCCGACGTCCCGCAAATAGGCGCCGAACGAAGCCGGGGTCCCCAGTTGCTTCGGCTCAGGCGGCTTCGCTGGAGGCGCGACCGGCTGGGGCTCGGGCGGGGGCGGGGAAAACAACTGCAAGAGGCTGGATGCTGGCGTTGGCGCAGGCGCAGCCGACGCTGTGTTTTGTTCGGACGCAGTGTCCTGCTCGGGCGGTGGGGCCGGACGCGTGACCCCGGGATGCTCAATGTCGAACCACTGGTAGCACCTCGGCGGCTTGCCGGCGAGGCCGCGCGAGCAATTCGAATACCCGAACGGCAGCCCCATCTTGAATGCGAAATAGGCGCGCAAAAAGTAGACGAAGTCGGCACAGTCGGGGCGAAGGCCCATCGCCACGTTGTCTTCGCCGAGACCCAAATAATTGAACAGCACATTGCGCGACCGGTCGCGCAGCACGTCCTGCCATCCCTTCCACGACAGCTCTACGTCGAGCGGTGCGTCGAACAGCTGCGCGATCCACGCCGAATACAAGTCTTCCGTCGCCCGGTTCCATGAATTGCGCACCTGCCACATGCTGCCTGACGCAGGGTGCGGCGGCGACGGCTTGGCGGCGCTCACGACGATGTCGCGCGTGATCGCACCGCAGGCGGCCGGCGCGCCGTTAAGCGCGAGCGTCGCGCGCCACGTTCCTGCGGCCGGCGACGCCACCTCGGCGAACCAGTAATACGGCGGCCCGCCGTGCCGGTCGCCCGACTTGGCCGCGACGCTTCCATCGGGCGCGATCAGCGAAAGCTCGCCCTCGAGCGGCTTCTCCGCGGCGATGAGGATACGCAAAGGCGCGCCCTGCCATGGCGCGAGCGGCAGGGGCAACACCGCAATCTCGGTCGCCTCTTCGCAGCTGCCGAATGAACTTTCGGCCCGTGCGCTCACTACCGAGAAAAGGCAGATAAAAAATACACCTGCGATCAGCAACAATGCTGTCACCGCAGCAGCGAACCGGCGCGCTGGAAGCAATTTGAGCTCCCTTCCTGGACGTCCCCGAAGATCGCATCCTATCACATTGTTGGGGCGTATTGTGCGTTACAGCAAAATTGGCCGCTGATGTCCGAAATGGGTCCATGCTGTGCCGCAAACCCATCGCGCCAACCGCTCCAGTCCAAGCTCCGCACCCCAGGTCTTGTCGCCAAATCCCCATAGAGCCCCGCCGCTCCGCCGCTGCACGACCGACCGCGATTTCCTGCCTTGGCGCTTTTCCGACGCCGGCCGCCAGCGCGCGTCGACGGCTTCGTCATTGCCGGTGTCCGAAAACATGCACAACAACAGACATTCAGTCGGCCCCCGTGAAGTAGGTCACAGACCTCCAATTTGAGGCGTGATACCGTTCTTGGTATTGAAGGGGCGTGACCCCATCGAAGGGGTTGCTCGGCGGCGGATTTCGGAAGTCCGACGCTTTCCGTGAGTCGGCCTTTCGGCAGGGCCCGAATGAAATTGGCTGCGTCGAGGTACACGGCTCTTGGGCAACGCCTCGACCGCAACACTGGGAGGTGACCGTGGCAAAGGACATGATGTCGAACTTCGAAATTCCGATTGAGGTTCGGCAACTCGCCGAGAAAAGCGTGGACGAGGTCAAAAGGGCCTTCGACAACTTCGTCGTGGCCGCTCAGAAGGTTACCACTTCCTTGGAGGGGCAGGCCTCGGCAGCCCAGTCAGGTTCGAAGGAGATGCATAGCACGGTGAGGACATTCGCTGAACGCAATGTCGCAACTTGCTTCGAGTTCGCTCAGAAGTTCGTACATGCCAAGAACGTACAGGAAGTGATGCAGCTCCAAGCCGAGTTGGTGAGGACGCAATTGCAAGCAATTACAGAACAGACCACGGAACTGGCCGGTGCTGCGGTCAAAACAGTGATAGAGCTTGCCAAGCCCAAGAACTAACCTGCCGGTAAGGCGGCGTCCTGCCTTCGGAGAAGGAACGCCATGAAACTTCGCCGCCGCAAATTTCTCCATCTGGCAGCGGGTATCGCCACGCTTCCACTTGCGTCGCGAATCGCGAGGACACAGGCCTATCCGTCGCGGCCGGTGCGTTTGATCGTCGGCCTGCCTCCCGGCAACTCAGCCGACATCGTTGCGCGTCTGATGGGGCAATGGCTGTCGGACCTGTTCGGCCAAACGTTCGTGATCGAGAACCGGCCTGGCGCCGGCACCGGCATCGCCACCGAGACAGTCGTGCATGCGCCTCCGGACGGCTACACGCTGCTCATGCCCGTCTCGACGAGTGCAGTCAACGCGACCCTTTACGTGAACCTCAGTTTCAATTTCATCCGCGACATCGCGCCGATTGCGCTCGTCGGCCGGAGCCCCTTTGTCATGCTGGTCGATCCATCGTTTCCGGCCAAAACCCTTCCCGAGTTCATCGCCTATGCCAAGGCCAACCCGAGCAAGATCAACATGGCGTCGGCCGGCAACGGGTCCACGCCGCATGTCTTCGGCGAACTGTTCAAGATGATGACCGGCGTCGACTTGGTTCACGTCCCGTATCGCAGCAGTTACATGCCCGATCTGCTCGGCGGACAGGTGCAGGTTGCTTTTACTACGATACCCGTGTCGATCGAGTATATCCGAACCGGTAGACTGCGCGCCCTTGCGGTGACCACCGCAACGCGCTCGGAGGCGCTGCCGGACATTCCCGCCGTCAGCGAATTTGTGCCAGGCTACGAGGCGAGCGGCTGGTATGGCGTCGGCGCGCCCAAGAGCACATCCTCCGAGATCATCGAAAGGCTCAACAAAGGGATCAACACCTTCGTCGCCGATCCCAATATGAAGGCGCGCCTTGTCGACCTGGGCGTTGAGCCGATGTCGACGACACCCGCCGAATTCGCGACATTCATCGCCGACGAGGTCGAGAAGTGGGCCAAGGTGATCAAGTTCGCGGGCATCAAGGTAGACTAAACGGGCCCTTCCATGCCCAAGCCGGCTTGCTCGTCAGCGGACACATTTCGTAGTATTCTCCATAGCGAAAACGCCCGAAGAGAAGCCCGATGAAAATGAGCGTCGGCGTGCTCGACCATTACAATGTGTCGACCCGCAAACTAAACGAGACCGTGCAGTTCTATGAGGACGTTCTGGGATTCATGAACGGCCCGCGCCCGCCGTTCAATTTCCCCGGCGCCTGGCTGTATAGCGCGGGCCATCCCGTGCTGCACCTCAACGACATCTCCCAGACCGACAAGCAGCAGCGCCCCGATTCAGGCGTCACCGATCATGTCGCGTTCGGCAGCCGCGGCTTCGAGGCGATGAAGCAGCACCTCGCCGGCAAGGGCGTGCCCTACCGCGTGAACCAAGTGCCCAACAGCACCCGTTGGCAGATTTTCCTCCGCGACCCCAACAACGTGGAGATCGAGCTCAATTTCGAAACCAAGAATGAGACCGCCGCCTGAGTTTTCCGGAATCAAACTTGTTGCCTTGATTCGTGCCGAACGTATGATTGTGGCGGGGTGACTAAAATCAATAAAGGAAACGTCCCATCCGGCAATACTGGGCGAACGTTCCATAAAGTGCCGTTAGGCGACTCTTGGGAGTGGCTGTGACTGGTTAGGGTCAATCACGTCATATCGAGCGTGCACCACATGCGCCATGGCCCGCCTCCTGCGATTCATGGCGCTCTAACCTAACTGCTTCGCTCAATTTCCGGAATCCTGCCGAGTCAATCTCCTGGATTCCGTATGAAACTGACCGCGCGGGCGAGTGCGGACCTCCTTGACCTAAATCAACGCCCCGATCCGTTGGGCATGGTTTTTTTACAGCCAGAGCCGTAACCACGATCCAGTGCTCGGGGCGACAAGGGAGGGAATGGTGGCGCAACGTCAAGTCATCGACATTACGCAGCTCGTCGATGAGCAGAAGATCGGCGCTTTCAACGTAAAAATTATCTTCTTGTCGTTCCTCATAATGATGTCGGATGGCTATGACCTCCAGGCGGCGGCCCTCGCCGGCCCGGGGCTCGTCCAGTCATGGCACGTCGATCGCGCGGCGCTCGGTCCGGTCTTCAGCGCCAGCCTCTTTGGAATGCTGTTCGGCGGTCCGTTGTTTGCCTATGTCGGAGACCGCTTCGGACGAAAGACGGCGATCATCCTCGGTGCCGTCCTCTATGGTGTCGTCACCTTGATTGCCGCCCGCGCGAGCTCTTTGGACGAGCTGTTGATGCTGCGCTTCATCACCGGGCTTGGCCTTGGTGGATTGCCGCCAAACTGCATAGCGCTCAACGCCGAGTTTGCCCCAAAGCGGCTGCGCGCGACCTTGATCGTCATTATGTACCTGGGTGTGACCGTCGGCTCGATGCTGCCGGCTGCCGTCACCGCCGCCATGGGGCATTCCTATCGGTGGGAGACGCTCTTCATCATCGGAGGCATCGTGCCGCTTGCGGCGGCTGTCATTCTTTTCTTCGGCATGCCCGAGTCGATCAAATTTCTCGTCCTGCACAAGAAGTCCCGTGAACAGATCAAGCGGCTCGTCGCAGCGATACGGCCGGGGCTCTCAGTTGCGCCCGATGCGGAATTCGTCATTGCCGAGGAGCGCGGCAAGCCGAACGGCAAGTTCTTGGTCACCTCGCTGTTCTCGGGCGGCCTTGCCTGGATCACGTCGCTCATCTGGCTGCTCTATATCCTAAACCTGATGACGAATTTCTTCCTGCACAACTGGATGCCGATCCTCTTTCGCGACGACGGGCTCACGATCCAGCAGATGGGGATCGCCACGGCGATGTATGACGTCGGCGGCATCTTTGGCGCGCTGATCGTCAGCCGTTTGCTGGACAAATGGGGCATTATGACGCTCGTCGCCGCTTTCGCGCTGGGCGTTCCCCTGGTCGCCGCGATCGGCACGCCGGGAATAACGGTGTTCTTGCTGGGAGCGGCCGTCTTCATGACTGGGTTCTCGATTGTCGGCATCCAGCTTGGCCTGAATGCGGTCGTCGGGGTCGTCTATCCGACGTCCATCCGGGCCAACGGCGCGGGCTGGGCGAGCTCGATCGGCCGATTTGGCGCGATCTTCGGCCCGCTGATCGGCGGCTGGATGATTGCCATGCACGCTTCGGTGCAGCAGCTTTTCCTGGCGCCGGTCGTGCCGATGGTGATCGGCGTGGTCACCGCGTATGCGCTCATGCGGTTCTGCGTCGCGCGCTTTCGCGGCAATCGTCTCGACGAAACGGCGGCGCCCCGTCCCAGCTTGGAAATAGCGTCGTAAGGTTGCGAGCGCCAATAATCAAAGGTCCGAAGCGCGTGGCCATTCGCGCTCCTCTCCCCGTTGTGCAGCGGAGGCCCGCGAAAGCTTCATCCGGCCGATCTCATCCGCTCCCTGTCGGTCGACGCATCGAGGAGATCGCCGGCCTTTATCGCTGCTTCGCAAGCTCGATCATGGACAGCTGATTCAATCCTTGTTGATGACTTGCCGCTCCCGCTTGGCGCGTTCCCCGGTGCGGTAATACTCACCCTCGATCGCCCAGGCCGCTTCCTCGCGGTCGCGCTCCGTCCAATGGCCGAGCTCGTAGCCATGCCACGGGGTTCGCGGCGTCAGCCGTGGAAGCTGCAATTCCTCCCAGATTTGGCGCGCCCGTTCCATGTATTGCTTGGCCGGTAACGACACGGGCGGGTAAGACCATTTGCGGGTGGCATTGATCAGCATCATCTCGGCCTTGTGTGGCGCTTCCATCCCGGGCGGTACGAGCGAGGGATCAAGCCCAGCGCAGCGGTTGGGAAGAACCACGATGTCGCGGCTGGGCTGCATGCGGTAGCTCAGCGCCCACACCACGGACTCGAAATCGTCGGGATCGACGTCCTCGTCGACCGCGATCACGAATTTGCCGACATGGTTGTGACGGCCGGCAACGGCGTAGAGCGCTTGCCAGACGAGCGCCGGCGCGCAGGGTTTCATCCGGATCACGACCCAGCTGTCGAGGGCGATGTCGTGGAAGCGGACGTCCTGGACGGCGGGGATGCCGCACTGGTTGCGCAGGAACAACAGATAGGCGTTGTCCTGTCCTACCTTCTTGAGCGTGCTGCTCTCGCTCGGCGGCATTTGGCTCATGATGCAGGTGAAGATCGGATTTTTCCGATGCGTGATCGCGGTCACTTGGAAGATGGCGGCGTAGCCGCGATCGCTCATGTATCCGGTGTATTCGCCGAACGGGCCTTCGGGCTCCAAATGCTCGTTCGAGAAGAATCCCTCGACGACGATCTCGGCGTGGGCCGGAACGGTCAAGTCCACGGTCTTGCATCGCACCACTTCGAGCGGCTGGCCGATCAGGCTGCCGGCCACTGCATATTCTTCGACGCCGTAAGGAATGCGCGTCCCCGCCGCATAGGTGAGCGCCGGCACGCCGCCGATCACGAGCGCCGCTTCCAGCGGCTTGCCGCGCTTGCGGGCCAGGAGCCAGTGCTGCTCGCCATGGTTCAGATCGGCAAGTAGCGTCGACATCCGGTCGGGAGCTTTGACCTGACCACGATAATTGCCGCAATTGGTCCAGCCCGTCTCCGGATCCTTGGTGATCCAATTCGACGCCGTGGTGTAGGGCGAGGCATCGAATCCCGGGGTCGAGATCGGGATCGGGAACTCGCTGAGACCGCCATGCGACAGCAGCGAGGGCCCGACATGAACCTCTTCTTGCGCGGCCCCGCTCTCGATCAGCTTTGGCGGCAACGGATTGGTCTGGGCCTGGAACCAGCGCGCGCGGATCTCGCTCGCGGGGCAGCCCATGCCGAGGGCATAGACGTCCGAGGATGCCGCATAGATGCCGACCGCGACGCTGCCGGGGAGTGAACGACCCTTGGCATCGAAGACGTTCTCGAACAGGAACCCGGTCCGCTGCGCCTCCGCCAAGCCGCGGAACTGCCAGCGCACCAATGGCATGAGCTCGGTATCTTTATTGATCGGGGTAGTGATCCGCCGCAGCTTTCCTGCCTGCTGAAGAGTCTCAAGATGCGTACGAAGATCCTGGAAATGAACCGATGGTGGTGCAACGGCGTCCATGAGCATTTTCTGTTCGAAAGCGCAACAAACGCGGGGCCCCCGCGCAGGGCCTGGCCAAATCTGTCGGATGCTCGCAATTATGATGGGCTTTGCCGACGCCGACTTTGACGCAAATCAATTGTCGACCGGTTCCAAGAACAGCGGATCGCCGGCATCCGACGGACCAGATGGGGCTTTGGTCAGGCTCGCGCGCGAGACGAAAACACGCGTCGATGCGCGAGCGGATTCCGCTTGCGATAACTCTGGATGCGCGGCTCAAGCCCGCGCGTGACGTGGCCGCTGCGCGAAACGCGGTCCGGATTACCGCCCGAGCACTTTGAGCGCCGCAGCGACGATTTTCTCCGCCGTGACGGTCAACTCCGTTTCCAATGGCGGGCTGTAGGGAATCGGAACGTCCGGCACCGCGACCCGGCGAACCGGCGCTTTCAAGCTGGCCAGGCCGTCCTCGGCGAGAATGGCGGCGATCTCCGCAGCCACGCCGAAGCTGCGGTGGCATTCGTCCGCGATCACCGCGTGTCCGGTCCGCGCCACCGATTGCAGCACTGTCGCGCGGTCAAGCGGCACGATGCTGCGCAAATCCACGACCTCGGCGGACACGCCGTGGTCCCGAGCGAGCACGCCGGCTGCCGTCAGCGCCCGCGGAACCGTGATCGAGTTCGCAATGATGCTGACATCCCGGCCTTCGCGGCGGATGCGCGCCCGTCCTACCGGGGGCATGGGAAAATCCGGTCCGATCTCAGCCGTCTCCTCGAACAACAAGGCGTGACTGATGAAGACCGTCGGGTTGCGGCTCTCCAACAACGACCATTTCATGAGGTAGTAGGCGTCGTCGGCGCCGCCGGGGAGGAGGATCTGCAAGCCGGGTGCTTGGCCGAGCATCGCCTGCGGCCGATGCGAGTGCTGCGCCGCGCCGGAGCCGCGTATGCCTGCCAGCGCATAAAAGGTGACCGGAACCTCGGTCTGGCCGCCGCTCATGTAGTGGATATTGGCCGCCTCGTTCACCACCTGCGGGAAGGCTTGGAAAACGAAGCTGCCAGTCGACAGATCCACGACCGGTCGCTGCCCGGCGATCGCGGCGCCGGTGCCCGCCCCGGCGAGCGCGAGCTCGGAAATCGGCGTGACGAAAACGCGTTCGGAAAAGTCCTTCAGGGCCGGATCCAGCATGGCCCGAGCGGCGTTGTTAAGCCCCATGAAGCCGCTGCCGATCAGCAGCACGCGCGGATCGGCCGCCAAACTCTCGTAAATGGCCTTGGCCAGGCCTTCGGCGAAACTGATCTTCATGAAATCGGTTCCCCGGTTGCCCAGACATGCCGATAGGCCTCGGCGGCGGCCGGAAAGGGGCTGTCCAGTGCGAAGCGGACGGCGTCGGCAATCTCGGCGCGAACACGCGCGTCGATCTCCTCGATTCGCCTCTGATCCAGAATGCCGGCCGCGGCGAGCGCGCGGATATGCAGCACCAAAGGGTCGCTTTGCTCCAACCAGACCGCAAGATCTGGCCGATCCGGCTTCTGGTCGAAGGCCCAAGCCACCTGCCATTCGCCGCATGGCAGCTCCGGCCACAGCGGAAAGCTCCCGGGCCAGCGGGTGCAGCGGACCTCTAGGAATCTGGGCCCGCCGTCGCGGCGCATCTCGCCGACGAGCCGGTGGAAGCAATCGGCCAATGCGCCGGCATCGGCGCCGTCTACGACCTCGGTGGGAATCCGGAGGGACTCGGGCACGTCCGCCAGCCGCGTCGTCGGCAATGTGGAAGAGGTGAACTGTCCGCGCTTGCGCAGCTCGGGCGGAATGCTGTTGTTCTCGCACACGAACAGGATCGGTATCCGCCACACTGCGGCGATGATCATGGCTTCGTAGGAGGCGCCTTCCTCGAGCGCGGCGTCGCCAAAGAACGACACCGTGATCCCGGACCCTCGCCGCTTGCAGGCGAGCGCCGCTCCGGTGGCGAGCGGCAGGCTGCCGCCGACCAGCGCCGATGTCGCGGGGATGCCCAATTCCCGAACCGCCAAATGCAGCGTGCCGCTTCTGCCGCCGGCATAGCCGCCCGCCTTGCCGAGGATTTCCGCCATCATCCGGCCGGGCGCGGCACCTCGCGCCAGCAGGTGTCCGTGGTTGCGCCAGGTGGTGAAGACGAAATCGTCCGGTCCCAACTCCGCGCAGGCAGCGACCGCGGTCGCCTCCTGCCCGATATAGACATGGTAGTGTCCGGCAAACCGCTTGGCCCGAGCCAGCTGGATGCACTGCTCTTCAAACCGACGGATGCGCAGCATGGCCGCCACGCGCTGGGCCGGATCTACTATCTGCACGCGCGCCGCTCCCTCACGATACGCAGATCGGAACCTGCCGGCGTCGGCGATGTCCTCGACGGGCGAAATTCCGCGATTGCCGTCGAAGCCCCGCTTCCCTATTTATTTATACGGCCCGTTTCGAAAAATCGTCAAGGGCGGCAACGGATGGGAGATCCCTGCCATGGCCAGCAAGCCTTCCCGTCGTTCGATCGGCGCCGTGCGCAACTCGGAGGCTCACCGATCGATTCTGGCCGCGGCGGCGCAGATTCTCAACGAGAGCGGATACGCCGGCTTCACGATCGAGGCGGTGGCGCGACGGGCCGGCGCCAGCAAGCCGACGATCTATCGTTGGTGGACCGGCAAGGCCGCACTCATCATGGAGGTCTACGAGTCGGACCGTGAGGAAGCCCTGACGGTCTCGGATCGCGGATCGCTGGAGCGGGAATTGATCGTCCGTATGCGCAACCTCTGGCGCCTGTGGCAAACGACGCCATTGGGATCGGCGCTGCGAAGCATCATCGCTGAAGCACAGATCCACACCAGCGCGCTTACGCAATTGCGCGACGAATTCCTGCCCAAGCGGCGCATGTCGACGCGCGCGCTGTTCGCGCGGGCCATCGCGAGAGGCGAAATATCCGCCGACGCGGATATTGAGGCGGCCAATACGCTCATTTATAGCTTCAACTGGTACCACCTCCTGACCCACCAATTGGACGACGAGAGCGCGATCGATCGATACGTTCGCATGATCGTCGGCGGCTTGAAGCGCGAAAACCGCCGCACGAAAGAAAGCCAGCGAGACCGCGCGGGCGATATGCCGACCACCAAGCTCAAGCGCCGCGTGCTCCACGGGTGATGACGAAAGCACGTTGATTGCCCGGCGCACCCGCTCGCATCGACGAGCCGCAAACCGGTCTTTCATCACAAACCATTGTCGATGGGGCAATGCTTCGCGTCATCGTGACGGCGGGCACGACGATGCCGGACGCCGCGTGCCGGTTATGACCGCACGACTTCTGGAGCGCGTGCCTCCGCTCCGCTTTTTTGGGATTTCGCCGCAGCGCGCGTCTCACCGGCACCATGCGCATGCAGCACCAAGTTGCGATAGGAATCGACCTCGCAGGTGAACCCGGGTGTCACCAACACCGTAGTGGTCTTGTCGTCGATGAGGGCCGGGCCGCTCACCTTGTGGCCGGGCGCAAGACGGTCCCAATCATAAACCGGGATATCCACGCGTTGCGGGCTGCCGTCGAACAGGCAGCGGCGGGAGCCG